>Ga0247841_10000379_pt1 | contig 116494 bp, 125 predicted proteins | sample LaCruzMarch2015__2_FD_192410 | JGI IMG/M metagenome (GOLD analysis project Ga0247841, IMG submission 192410) | Freshwater microbial communities from meromictic Lake La Cruz, Castile-La Mancha, Spain - LaCruzMarch2015_18m | ecosystem: Environmental > Aquatic > Freshwater > Lake | place: Spain... | reverse complement strand
ATTATTTTAATTTAATTATTTTAATTTAATTATTTTAATTTAATTATTTTAATTTAATTATTTTAATTTAATTATTTTAATTTAATTATTTTAATTTAATTATTTTAATTTAATTATTTTAATTTACTAATTTATTACTAATGGACATAGTTACATGTCCATTCCTTCACCCATGCCGCCCATTCCTGGACCGCCAGCAGGCATCTTTGATTTTGAAGAACCCAAAATGACATCATCAATTCTTAAAATCATTTCTGCAACCTCACTAGCTGAATCAATTGCTTGTGTTTTCACTTGCAATGGTTCAAGACACTTAGCATTCTTCATATCCTCAATCTTGCCTTTATAGACATTTACCCCAACGTACTTTCCACCCTTTTGAGCATGAGCACTTCTTAAAGTAACAAGCGCATCAATTGGATCCATACCTGCAGTTTCAGCTAACGTTCTAGGTATTACTTCAAGAGCCTCAGCAAATGCTTCAACAGCAAGCTGTTCTCTACCACCAATAGTTTTAGCAAACTCTCTAAGCTTAAATGCTACTTCTGCTTCGCAAGAACCAGCACCAACCAAAACTTTGCCTTTCTCAATAGCGCTCGAAACCGCTCCAATCGCATCAACTAAAGCTCTTTCTGATTCATCAACAATATGTTCAGTTCCGCCTCTAATTAAAATTGAAACACTCTTTGGATTCTTACAATCCTCAACGAAAACCATTGCATCTCCTGCAACTTTCTTTTCGTAAACCTTTCCAGCATTTCCTAAATCTTTTATTGAAAGTTCTTTCATACTATTAACAGTACTAGCACCAGTAGCTCTAGCTAAAGCATCCATGTCAGATTTTTTTACTCTTCTAACAGCAATAATTCCTTCCTTAGCTAAATAATGCTGAGCAAGATCATCAATTCCCTTTTGAGTAATAACAACATTAGCCCCGATTTTCTTTACCGTAGCAACCATATCCTTAAGCTGCTTTTCTTCAGTATCAATAAAAGCCTGCAATTGTTCAGGAGTATTAATCTCAATTTTAGCATCACTCTCAGGTTCCCTAACTTCAAGAGCCAAATCAAGCAAAGCAATTTTAGCGTTACTTACACTTCTTGGCATCCCAGTATGAACAATTTCCTTATCAATCACAATACCACTAATTAATTGAGTATCCTTAAGTGATCCACCAGTTTTCTTTTCAAGTTTAATATTATCTTCATCAACAGTAACTTTACCACCATTGTTATCAGTAACATTCACAATCGCATCAACAACAAGATCAGCTAACTCTTGAGCAAACTCAGCTGACTTTCCAGTAATTGCAGTGAGCGCAATAGTTCGCAAAATTTCTTTATCATCAAACTTAACAGGATCAGCAATTTCAGCATAAAATTCTTTAGCTTTTGATGCAGCCTGCATATAACCATTCACAATAATACTAGGATGAATAGAATCATCTAACAACTTTTCAGCTTTTTCTAAAAAAGTTCCTGCTAAAATTACAGCAGTAGTAGTACCATCCCCAACTTCAGCATCCTGCGTCTTAGCAACATCAACCATCATCTTACCAACAGGGTGCTCAATAGCCATTTCACTTAAAATTGTTGCACCATCATTAGAAATTGTAACATCCCCAAGCTCATCAACAATCATCTTGTCCATACCCTTAGGACCAAGAGTTGACTTAACCGCCTGCGCAACAGCTCTTGCAATTAAAATATTCATTCTCTGGGCATCCCTACCCCTAGTTCTCTTAGTTCCTTCGCTCATGAAAGCGTTTTGTTGTTCTTGTTCAGCCATCAAATTCCCCTCCAAAATAAACCATTATGACCCTAATACCAAGCCAAAATAATCAGTCAATTTGAACTAAAAGCGTTAAAAAAGGAATAAAAATGTTGCGTAACAGGCCAAAAAACGAGTTTTAAGAAAACCACCGCAAAATAAGCAAAATTGGGTTTTTCATGCAGTTTAAAATAACTTTGAAAAAACCAGGGCTTGTGCAAAAAGTCCAATGTGTGGGCTTTTGTGCGGAAACCCAGTAGCGACTTTTTAGTACAAATCATATTTATATTAATCTGGGCGTTTTAGTCTTTCTTCAAGGTTTTTATCAAATATGCTTAAGAACCGGACTATTGGCAGTAATGAGTTTTCAGCATAATGTATCCAGTCTCCTTGATTGTGGCACTCTTTTAGACCAAGTGTTACTACCTCGTTTGCCAAAGTAATCAACTTTTCTGCTTCTCTGTAAGCTACAACATCAATGTGCTTTACTTCTTCATGGCTCAATGTGCCAAAGATTTTTTGAATTTCAGGAGTTACCTTAATTTGTACATAAACATCAGATACTCCATCACAACTTTTCAAGTATTTTTCAAAATGTTCTCTGAGAAAAAGGTTAAATGATTCATTGACCGCCCGCATCTCTCTTGTTTTCAAACCATTTTTACCCAAGCTTTGTAAAAAAGATTTCCTCATTAATGGCACGAACTTATTCAATCCTTCCCTATGATTTTTCACTCGTTCAAGAATTCGCAGGTCGGAAGTTGATACTGGCTTTTTCTTTGCAAACTCTTTCATTCCATTGACTACTTCACTATATGCAATACGACCAGAATTAACCCTCTTGAACATAAGAACTAAATGGAGTCTCCATGTTTATATCTTTTTGCTTAAGAACTCTTTTGGCGAGTTTTATTAATTGTGTTGCGCCAAAGTAGCATTTGTGTTTCCTTGTGCTAAAAGTTTTGCTCTGTTCCAGTATAATACGGGCAAAAGGAAGCGCAGCTCTTTTTTTGAATCGCTTTTCTCCAGCAGTTCAATGTTTTTTCTGTATGCGTCTTTGCCATGATTTGTTGCTTCTTCAACAGTATTTCCTTTTAGGAGCGATTTGGCGATGACATTGCTTGGGGGAATTATCAGCTGTGCATAAGGGTCTTCGAGTGGTAGGTGACTGTAGTTATTTGAAATCCAGATGCGAAATCGGTCAGTAAAGCCAATATATGCCCCAGTTCCTGTTTCGGCACATTTCTTGCCCAATGTTCTTGCAGTGTGACAAACTCTAGCATAGACAATTCTATCTTTAATTAAATCAGAATCTTCTAATCGTATAATTGGTTCAAAGACTTGTCCAGTTATTATATCATCATTCCCATGCCCATTGAACATAATAAATTCAGGGTTTTTAGTTTCAATAAAATTTTTTACTCGTGCCTTTGTTGCATTTTTTTCATAGCAATTAATGACATTAAACCCTTTTTCTTTAGCAAATTTTATGAGTTCGATTGAATATTCAGATACGAAATATGTGGCGTCATCATGGTCTGGGCAGGTAATCAAGAAGTTCATACATGGCAACTACCTTTTACTTTTTCTTTAATATAAAAAAGTTCCAGTTCAATATAATCTCTTCCTGTTTCATCAAGCTCCTTGACATGTTTGATTAATTCGCTCTTTGTCAATGATTCGCCAGAATTTGTTAGAAGCCTTGCATCTTCAGGAATTGTTTCCAGTCTTTTTAATATGAGTTCTTGAATATCTTTGTCCATTGTATCCATTCATTCGCACCCCAAAATCTTCATTTTAACTAATTTTTCAACTATTTTTTTACCAAGTTGCGTATCACCACTAACCTCAAAATATGCAACATCCCAAGTGATTGGTTTCCCATCTATTACCACTATAACTTCTTCTCTTGTGGGCACAGGCAAATTTGAATAAGCTTTAATAAATTCTGCTTTAGCATCAATCATAGATGACTCACACAGTACATATTAAAATAGTTATCGTTTTTTATTTTTTTCTTTAGGGGTGAGTTTGGCAGTTTTTCCTTCACAGCTTAATTCAAGCTCTTGCCCAGTTCCCCAGCCAAGCTTTTTTATATCATCTGGAGCAATTGTCACAACATATTTAGAATATTTTTTATCACCAATTTTTCGTGTTACTTGCTTTTGTAATTTCATCAAAACCAATAATTCATTAGGTACCTAATGTTTATAAACCTTTTGCCATCAAAATTAAGTACCTAAAGAACTGTAGCTTTAAGTTCGTTGAAAGGAAACAACATTTCTGCTTAATCGCCGCTTACTACAAATTAAACCTCAAAAAAACTTTTCAAACAGAAGCCCAAGAAAACACTAAAATTCAAGTTTTACTATGACTTGCCACACAAGCCCAAAAACCCATAAACCAATATTAAGAGAAATAAACACAGCTAACCAATATTAATAGAAACAAACACTACTAATTTGATGAAATTCACAAAAATTAAAAAAATCGCAAAAGGGTGGAGTTCCTACATCTGGCTAGTACAAACTGAAGAAGGAAAAGAACTCGTGCTAAAAGAAGTAAGAGAAAAAAGCCCACGAAAGGATTTGGCAGAAAGAGAAGGAAAAATGCTACAACTAGCAAACAGCGCTCGAGTTGGACCAAAAGTAGAAGAAATAAATTATGAAGAAAATTATGTTCTGATGGAGTACATTAAAGGGCCAAAACTCTTTGACTGGATTTTAAACGACGAATTTGAAAAAACAATTACAAAAAAACAATTATGGAACTTTCTAAAAGAATTATACAAACAAATACTACTACTTGATTCAATAAACTTAAGTCACAACCAACTCCAAGTAGGCAAAAATATACTCGTTGTGGAAAACAAAGGAAAAAATGGTGAAAAAGAATTTGCTCCAGTAATAATTGATTTTGAAAAAGCAACAATAAAAGAAAACACCCACACAAAAAACATAGGCCAAATAGAAAGCATGCTCTTCTACAACCCAAACGGAATACTAGCAAAAAAAGTACAAGAAAAACTTGAAGCAAAGCTATAAAACAAAAATTGCCAATAGATAGAATCTATTATGCTCATTCCTCTAGCATTAATTAGAAACTTCAAATTCATAATATGCTAAAATGTATAGTATCTATTTCAGCTCACATTTTTCTTGAAAAAGAGCGTTATGTACAGGTTTTAGGAATATTTTTAAGCTTCGTTGTAATAGTATTAATTATTGATTCCCCGTCATTGCCAAGAGGCAAGGGCGGGTTCTCTTAAAACACTAATTTTTTAATTGTTCTAAACAAACTTTCTTCATGAATGCAGAAAATATTGAAAAAAGACTTGTTTTATTTGTTGATTCAAGTAATGTTTATCATAGTTTTAAGGCATTAGAAATTGAACCCTCCTCAATTGATATGCTCAAATTTTATGAGTTTATAACAAAAAGAAAATCACCAACAGTTAGATTTTATGACGCACTCAAAAACCTTGGGGATAATCCAAAGCAATACGCAAAACAACAACAATTTCACACTGAATTAAAGAAAAACCAGAATCTTTCAATTCATTTAGGAAAATTACAAAGAATAAAAGAATCATCGCAAAACAATATTGATTATTACGCAAGAACACTAGGGTTTTGTATAAATTGCATTGGAAAGCTAAGTGGATTTGTTTCTGCTATCGGCGCAAAAAGACAACACAGAGAAAAAGGAGTTGATGTGAGAATTGCAGTTGACTTAATTGCATTAGCAGACTCTAATGAATACGACATGGCTATTCTTTTGTCAGGAGATGCTGACCTTGCACCAGCAGTAAAATAAGTAGTTGTGAAAAAAGGAAAAACGATAATCAATGCACATTTTGGCGCAAACAGTAGCAAAGAATTACGTGATGCTTGCACAAGTTCCTTTATGATAAGACCAGAAACAATAAATCAATACAAAAAATAAGCCAAGTTTTGCTAATTTTAGACTTCAACGTAGTTACTTGCTCAAAATCAATACTTTTATAATTACTCACTTCCACTCGCGTTTTATTCTTATAAAGTAAGTAATTTACTTCTTTCTCTTTGAGTAATTTACTTTCTTCTCTTTATTGAAAGAACAAATACAACAGCGCAAGCAAGTAAAACAACCACAATTAAACTATTATCAGGAACATTAGTTTTAGCAGCCCCTGAAAGTAAGAAAAACTCTTCTTTGTTACACACCGTTCCAATCATGCGCACTGAATAAATTCCAGTTGCATTAGAATCAAAAGTATAATCTGAATAAGTATGATTTTGCTTGTCGCAATTTAACCTTGGAGAAGTATGTCTAAGCACACCCTTATTATCAAAAATTTCTAAATTTGCAGTACCATCACAGGTATAACTAATATTTACAGCCTCCTTAGGAACACTATTAATAACAGAAAGCTTGCATAACAAACTGGTAATATCACCACCACTAACAACACCTTCAATAATTGTACTTGAACAAACCCCAGTAGCGATTTTTCCAGAAGAATCTTTCACAACAAAACTAGTGTCCTTCACACCAACAGAAGAATAAGAATGCACTCTTGTATCAATCAAAGGCGCAATACCACTAACAGAATAATGGAAATAATCAAGGAAAGTACTTGCTGGCCTATGCTCACTAAAAATCCAATTAACATCATAAGGAGAAGAACCATTTTGAATACTCCCCTTCCAACTTATCCCATAAGGCGCAGTTTGAGAAGTAACATCACCCCTACAAGAAACATTTAATTGACCAGGTATAACAAAACTGCACAAACAAGTACTAACATTACAAACTTGATTAACACCACAAGTCCAATTAGGCGCTTCACAATTCTCAGTAGCAGGATCTAACACGCCATCCCCACACCTATTAACAACAGGATCATTTACGCAAAGACAATTATCACAATGTTGCCCACTAGCACAAGAAGAAAGACCAGGCTCACCACAAATTTCACCTAAGTTTATGGTCCCATTACCACATAAAGAAACACCACTAACAATATTTAAGTCAGCACTGCATGTTGCACTCTCTCCAAAACCATTTGAAAGCGTAACTGTTGGATGTACAGTCATTATATTACCTGTACTGTTTGTATAATTTACACAATCAAAAGTGCAGGAATTATTGAGAATTCCATTACAATTATCTTTGTTTTGTGGTGTTGCAGAATCCCCACAATTTGCAATCGTTGTAGTAATAGGATTAATAAAATTTTGGGTTAAGACAACCATACTCGAATCTGAATTACTCAAAATTGCATCCCTATTTGGAGCGATCATACAACTAGGACCTAAAGGATTTTGAGTTACAATGGCTGGATTACAATTAAAGACCTGACTCACACTAGTACCATCACTATTACTTGTTGCAGTAACAGTAACAGTTGCATACTTTACTTCAGGTGTCAAGTAACTTGTCGTCACCTGCGCACCAGTGCGATTGTTTATGTTTTCTCCAGACCATTTAAATGCATAACTCTGGTCAGGGTTTGTTGGACTAACAGTTGCCTGCCAGTTTACATTTTCACCCACAACATAATTTGTTTTGTCTGGAGAACAATCAACCGAAAAATCTACTAATGGAACACTACATGTTGCACTTACGCTATTCCCCACAGGATCCCAAACCATTACTGTGGCTGTCTTATTGCCATTAGTGCTATACATAGCACCTGTTTGAATAACTCCACTATCATCAAAACCTAATTCAGGTTCCGGATTGAATGTCCATAAGTAAGTATACCTTTGTGGGGAATTAATCATAGTGCTATTAAACTCCCCTCCTTTTGGAAAAGCACGCCAAGTAATTGTTGAGCCATTGGATGAATCAAGAAAGCCAGTACAACTTACTTCCAGTGGTGTTTGAATACGCGCAGTATTAGAACAAATCAAAGGGAAAAAAGCCTTAGAATTACTTGTTATTTTTACCTGCGCATATTGCTGACCAATATTTGCATAAGGTTTGCTCACTTGGCTAGAATTGCCAGTGAGCCCCTCTGAACCAGTCCAAACATAAGACAAGTCACTTACTGGCCAAATTGCAACATTGCCTACTGAATCAAAGACCTTAACTTCCCACTGGACTGAACTATTGACAATTTGTGAATTTGGAGAAGCACTCACTTCACACCTAAAAGGCTTATTGTTAATAACAGGAATATTACCCCCAGGAACATTAGAGCCACTAGGGAAATCCACTGGACCCACACCAGGAACATTACCAGGACTACCAGGAAAATCACTCGGACTAACACTAGGACTACCACATTCAGACGCTAATTCATAAGTTATGTAAACAGGAGAAGCCCAGCTACGCAAGGCGCCATAAACAGTTCCATCATCATAATCTGGCCAAACAAAACTCGGAACCGGTCTTACTACTGGATTATAAGTCACTATCTTCGTTATCCCATTATAACTAGTCAAAAAAGTATTAAGAGCAGCTATATTTTCTTGTGTTGGCGGTACTCCAAGAGTACTACATAAATCAATTTGTACTGGTGGATTAAAACGATTATCAAGCGGAAGGATACTTGGATCCACATTACAATAAACAGGTCTGCTACTTATGCTTGATGCAGAATTATCACTAGCCTCTGACGTTGAGCTCTGACTATTGATAGATGGACATGTTACTCCATCATAATTCTGCCCAGCCCCAAACACAGTTTTAGTGACTGAACTGGCTGACAGGCTTACACCCCCAGTCGCAGTTGTCTTATAATACAATGGCGTACCACAAGTGGAAGCGAAAAATCCAGGCTCATCATCATATTTGTTAGTAGCACTGTTAAAAACATACGCAATTGAAATCGGATAAATCGGCACTTGAACTGTGTTATCAGGCCCTACTCCGCTTTCAGCATAAGAAGAATGCGCACCCCCGCTTGTATGACCATAAGACCAAGCAGTAGGACTTGGACCAATCGCGCCAACGTAAGTAGAAAAGCTGTTACTCCAACTAAAACCTGGAGACAATAATTTAATATTATTTGCACCTGTGCCTTCAGGAACTCTGTAAGGGCTCAGTAAACCACTTGCAGTAGTAGTAATAGTTGAACCCGAACCAATTAAATCAGTTCTCCCGTTAGCCATGAGTTCCCCATAACCTATAGAATAATAGTCATTAGGACCATTATCGATTATCGCGCTTTCATGATGAGTATATTTAGTGCTTCCAATGTAAGATACATATGCATTTTGTAACCCAGTCCCAGCAACATAGCTTGTCCTTATTGAGGGCGTTGTCGGGCCACCAAAATCAATTTGGCCAACATTGGAAGTGTTTGGAATTGAACATACATACCCCTCACCGGTAAAACATTCACCTAGCTTAAAATATGATGAAACAATTGAAGCAACAAAATAAGATTTACTAATATTAGCAGCATCAGCATCAGACCCACTAGACGACACAGAAACAGCAACGGCCACACTACCACTACCCGTGCACGGGTAATACTTAGAAAAACCACTATCAGCAAAACTTTCACTCGCAGACAAACTAAATGCAAAACCAAAAGCCGCAAAAATCAGAATGCAAAAGGCAAACAACAAAACTTTGTACATATTTGCCGCGCTCTTCATTTTAATTACCATACCTTATAGTAGTAATTGGCATTACCCCCTTAAAATACTTTATCATGCCAAAAGCTTGCCAGAAAAATTTTTAATTAAACTTATTATTACTAATAAAAAAGTGTTTGATTAAATTTTGATGGAAAAAAAATATTTAATTAAAGTTTGAATTTTCTATTAATCTCAAGCACTAACAAATCACAAATCGTTCGCATTGATTCCATTTGCTGAATAATTCTTTCTTTTTCAAGTTCAATTTCACCAACAGCTTCATAAGGCTCAATTGATTCTTTAAACATAGAGCGATCAATGTAAGGATAAGGATACGAATCCATTTTCTTTGAAACCCTCGCAACTAAACCCCCAAGCCAAACATTTAAACCACGCTTAACTGGCCCCTTAATTGTTTTCTTTTCATCAAGATGTTTTCTTAACTTATTAGTAATAGTAGCTTTTGGGAAAGGCAAGTCAGCGGAATCAAGTTTTAAAGAAACAGCTCTCGATTTTGCTTCAGCATCAATAGCACTAATAACAGAATCACACTCATTTTTGATTAAATCTATTTTCTTGATTAACTCTCCCCTTTGCTTGTTAATGCTTTGGAGATCATCATAAGGAGCAATTGCATCCTTTAACATATCATAATTAACAAAAGTATAAGGCTGGGAATTCATTTTTTTTGCAATCCGCTCAACCATTTTATTAACCCAAGAATTCATTTCATCCTTAACATTACCCTTAATTTGCTTCCCCTTTGAAACATTCTTTCGTACTAAATTAGTTATAGTAGCCCTAGGAAAAGGCAATTTCTCATCATCAACACTAGACTCATTTGACTTAGAAACAGAAGCATCATCTTCATCAGAATCATCAAAATCAGCATCACTAAGCTGATTAGCATCTTTTACAGCTACTTTACCAGCATTTGAATTAGTACCCTCACTAGTAACCTCACTATTATCATTATCCACATCATCACTAGCACCATTTTCAGTATCTTCATCATCTTCAATTACTGACTTTTCATCATCAATTACAGTATCTTCATCATCTTCAATTACAGTCTTTTCGCTAGATTCGTCATCTTTAATAGAGTCCTTTTTAGCTAGTTTTTGTTCAACCATTTGCTCACCAATACAAAGATTTACTGCAACAAGAGGCATTTAAAGCATTCGCTGATAGCGAAGAATTAAAAAGCAAAAAGATAAAATTCCCCCTAACCAACAATAGAAGCGAACATAAACGCAATGCTTGTAAGTATCAACATCCCAAATAACACTATTTGAGCCATATCAAGCGTTTTAAAATTCATTAAAAGCAAAGCAATGACTAGAATAAACAATACAGCGCCACAAGAAAGCATAACATAAGAAAAAAACATTGATTTTTTTCTAAATTTATGCACTTTCATTTGTTCAACATCAAGTTCAAGCTGAGCAATTCTTGAAGAAAGCGAATCAAGCGCAACTTTAACAAGCGAAACAGTTTTTTGAGACTCAACAATAACCCTATTAACCCGCCCCTCAAAATCTTTTGACTCATTAACAATATTATCCCTAACATCCTTTAACTGAACCGAAGCAATTTTAGAAACCTCAGACTTTTCAGCCTCTTCCATCTTATGAATTTCACTCCTAATTAACTCATCAATATCACTCTTTTGAGAATCAAACTCAGCCCTAACAAGAGTACCAATTTCTTTTTTTAATAAAGTAAAAGTATCAGCTTCAGCAATCAAAAGAAGCCTCTTTGACTGGTCATCATTAACCCCAAGATCATGAAGACTTGCAAGAATCTTTTCCCTAGGCTGGCCTTCCTGAACCATCCTCTGAATTACACCAATAATTGATTGATCTTGTTTAACCATAACTACTACTCCTCAAATACACTAATCGTACCATTATAATCCTTAACCTTTGGACCAACTCTCATTGAGAAAAAAATCTGAACATTACCAGTTACTTTTGGCGTCAAAGTAGAATATATTATTTTGCAATCACCCTTTTTTATAGAAATTGAACGCTCAAAAAACACATCACTAAAAACATCCATTTTATCTATTTCAAGCCAAATTACTTCAGAAAGATCCCCTGGAGAATTATTGCACAATTTCACAGAATAAGTATACTCTTTATTTACAGGAAGAGTCCTTGGAAGATAAATGGTAGGCGTAACAGGATTAAGCAAATCATCAGTTAAAGGAAGCATTAAATTAATCGGCCTGTTAAAAGGAGACGCGAGTGTTATAAAATACTCATTATCCCCCTCATTAATCGGAATCGCAACAACAAAATCATAAAACTCATTCGCATCAAGCTTTGAATTCAAATCAAATCCATCATTGAGCCAATAAGTATGCTCTTCTTTTCCATTCCTTATAACAATTTTAATATTATTTACTACATGCCACGAATAATTATGAAGCGTCATTGTAAGCTTAATATCATTACCACTAATAACATAAGAAGGATTAATTATTTCAATCGACTGCGAAAAAGACACCATATACAAAAGCCCAAAAAAACCTAAAAGAAAAAGCACCGTGAAAAGTGGATAAAATATCTTTCTTGATACGTAAGCCATGAACTAATAAACAAAAAGAAGTATTTAATCTTGCCGAGTGAAACAATTCAGCAAAAATCTAACTAGAATTTCACCAAAATCCATTATACTACAACAGGGGTATTACAACGGTCAAGCTTGTAAATATATTGGTCGTTCAAGATTAACACTCAAATATACAATATACTAATAGTTCAAACAATCAATAACACAAGCAGTAACATTAGAAGAATTTCTTGAGTTCAACTCATTAAAAGAATTTCTTAAGTTCAACTCATTAGAAGAATTTCTTAAGTTCAACTGATTCATCAAAAAACTGGAGCAACTTAAAATACAATTCCTTATTTGATGAAATATAATACGAAGTAGCACCACCCTTTTTTAGTAGTTTTGTAATTGAATTAATGAACTTTAATACCACTTCATCACTATGATAAAGCGTAAGCGGCCAAACAGAATCAAAAATAAAAGAAACCTTTTTACCTTCATTAAGAAGTTGAACTATTTTTATTTGAAGCTGAGTCAAATTCCTTAAAGAATCAACAAACATTACATTGTCAAAATCAGAGGCACTAGAAACACTTTTAGAAACACAATCAAGCACATAAAACTTTTGAAAAATCCCGGATTCTTTAATAAGAGACGCAACACCCTTAAAATTACCGTTAAATAAAACAAGAACAGGAGTATCCCCATTTTGAATCGAAAGCTTTGTAAGCGCAACAAAAAGTTCTTTTGAATTTGTTGGATCACACGAAAAAAGAGCCGCACCCTTAAACCCAACTGAAAGAGTTGATTTTATTTCAGTCAAAATCTTTTCAGGACCCAAAAGCGCAGAAAAAACATCATACTTCGCTGACTGCTTATTCACTTCAGCAGTAGTACTCTCACGATTTTTTAAAATCGCCTCAAAAGCCTTCTTTTGTTCTTCAGTAAGCGAAAAAGATGAACCCATATTCAAAAGATATGAATTAACTTGTTAATAAATCTAAACTATAGAAAAACAAATCTAAATTAAAGACAAAAACAACTAAAAACTAGCGAAATTAATACTAATACAGGCACTCAAAAACACCATAAAGCCATCTTTATAAATAAGAAAGAGGTAATATTGATTAAAAAAACAAGCGTGAATTTAATGGGAATATTCTCTACAAAAAAAGAAGGCAAAGGCAGCCTAGGCGAAATAAAAAACCTCACAATGGGCGCTGATAAAAAAGAAAATGAAAAGAAAACTACCCAAAACCAAGTATCCAGTTCAGTGGACAAAGACGTGGTTTTGTTTAAAGAACAACAAAAAGCAACAGGAACACAAACAACACAAACAAGCGAACAAGGCAAAGAAAAAACATGGGCTTTTAAAGAAAAAAAAGAACCAAGCGCGCTAGAAAAACTTAGAACTTTCTCAACAGATTTAAAAGAAAACCCAAATTCAAAAACAATTACCACTCAAAACTTTTCAAAACCAGTTGTCTCGCAACCAGCACCAGAAAAAGTAGCCCCAGTAGGAATGGGATTTGAATTAAAAAAATCAGACGGAGAACCAAAAATAATACAAGAAAAAAATGTGGTAAGCGGACCTGAAACAAAAACTACTACCCCTAATAAGACAGAAGAAAAAGACCCCTTCTTTGACTGGATGAGACAAGCAACAATAGAAACCCCACTAGCTGATGATTTTAACGAACAAAAAGAAACAATTGACTTAACTACAACAATAGTTACAAAAACACCAACAAGTACAGGAGTAGGAACACCAATTGATGAACTCTTTAAAACACTAGAAGCACACCCCCTACTTGATACTGGAAAACTTGCAGAACTATCAGGAATGACCCCAGAATCAATTGAACAAATCGCAAAACTCTTTGAAGAAGATGGAGTAATAGAAATTGAATACCCAGCAAGCTTAACAAAAAAACCAACTTTGAAACTAAAAAGCCCAGTAACAACTAAAATAAATAAAGTCCCAAAAGGAAACATACTAGAAGAATACCCGCTTGAAGTTGATTTTGTTCCTGTGAAAATAAAAATAGTTCTCGTAGCAGGAGAAGCTAGACCCGTATACGCAGTTGAACTCCCATCAATTGGAAAATACACTCTAAGATTTTTACAATACATAAAAGATGAAGTTGCAGAAAACATGCCAATAGATCTAGAAGAAATAGTTGACCCAAAAAAATCAAAAAAACTAAAAGAAAGATTCTTCTACGAACTAAACTCACACATGACAAAGTACTTCCAAACAACACGAAAAGAAACAATCAACATGCTATCAGGAATATTACTACACGAAATGTACGGACTCGGAACAATAGAACTAATAATGGGAGACGACATGCTAGAAGAAGTAAGTATCAACTCATCAAAAACACCAATAACAGTATACCACCGAGTACACGGATGGCTAAAAACAAATCTACTCCCAGGAACTGAAGAAGACATCAATAACTTATCCTCACAAATCGGAAGAAAAATAGGAAAAGAAATAACAATACTAAACCCAATACTTGATGCACACCTACTTTCAGGAGACAGAGTAAACGCAACACTATTCCCCGTATCCGCTGAGGGAAACACAATAACAATAAGAAGATTTGCAAGAAAACCATGGACAATAATTGACTTTATTGGAACAGCACACACAATGAACTCCGAAATGGCCGCAACACTATGGCTCGCAATGCAATACGAATTAAATATTGTAATCGCAGGAGGAACAGCAAGCGGAAAAACAAGTGCACTAAACTCAATGCTAGCACTCGTACCAACATACCACAGAATAATAACAATTGAAGATGTAAGAGAAATAGTACTTCCAAAATACCTTGAATGGAACTGGGTGCCAATGATAACACGCGCAACAAACCCCGAAGGCTTAGGAGAAGTAACAATGCTAGAACTAATGGTAACAAGTCTAAGAATGAGACCTGATAGAATAATTGTGGGAGAAATTAGAAGAAAAAAAGAAGCAGAAGTATTAATGGAAGCAATAGAAACAGGACACAGTATTTACTCAACAATCCACGCAAACTCCGCATACCAAGTCCTAAGAAGACTAGCAGAACCACCAATCAACATCCCACTAATGCAAATAGAACTAATTGACTTAATTGTCGTACAATACCGTGACAGAAAAACAAACAAAAGAAGAACATACGAAATCGCAGAAATAGAACAAACTTCAACCGGACAAGGACTACAAGTAAACACAATATACAAGTGGAACCCAAGAACAGACGGATGGGAAAGATTAAACAAACCAATAAAACTAATTACATTACTAAACCTACACACAGGACTCACAGAAGAAGAAATAGGAAGAGAAATTGCGGACAGACAAGAAATACTTGAATGGATGCAAAGACAAAACATAACAGAACTAGACATAATCGGGTTTTTAGTAAAATTATATTACTCAGATGCAGACAAAATAAGAAAAATGGCAAAACAAAACACTCCATTCGCAAAAATAAGAGAATTACTAGACGATGAAAACAAAGAAAATGATGAAAATGCCCCAACAGTGGCATAAATATGGTGAAATAATGGCAACAAAAACCCAAACCCCAGCACTAATGCTATACTCTATTGAAAATGCAAAAAAATTAAGCGAAAGATACCTTTTCATTGGAAGATTTCTCTCAAAAATAATATTCTCCCTAAAATATGATTTACAAAAAGCAGAAATTGATATTGACGTTGAAAGATACTGCCTAGCATCACTAATATCAGCAGGACTATACGGATTAATGTTTGTCTTTGTAGGAATGGCATTTGGAACCATTATTACCAGAAGCTTTGGACCACTCACAGTAGGAATAATGGGAGTAGCAAGCCTGAGCGCATTTGTCTCAACCCTATTCTTCCACTTAATATTCCCAAAACTAGCCTCATTCCAACTCGCAAGCATGATTGACCAAGACCTATTATTCGCACTAAGAACAATGCTAATCCAACTAAGCTCCGGACTAAGCTTATTTGAAGCAATGAAAAACATTTCAAAATCAAACTATGGACAAGTATCAGCAGAATTTTCACTAGCAATAAGAGATATTAACTCAGGAACAAGCGAAACAAGCGCACTAGAAAAACTCGCATTTCGAACAAAATCAGATGTACTCAAAAAAACAGTATGGCAAATAATAACAACAACAAAAAGCGGAGGCTCAATAGTAAACGCACTAAACTCACAAGTAGAAACACTAGTCGTACAACAAATGGACGCAATAAAATCATACTCTGCAGAACTAAACCTATGGACACTAGTTTACTTAATAATCGCAGCAGCAATGCCATCCCTAGGAATAACATTTTTAGTAATAGCATCCTCAATCGGAGGAAGCGGAATAGGAGTCGAAGCAGTAATACTAATAATAGTAATGTCTATAGCAATCCAATTAGCCATGATACTCTTAATCAGAGCAAAAGTACCAAAGGTAGTGAAATAAATGTTTACAGGAATATCAACAATATTTGGAAGCATCATACCAAAAAAATTTGTTGAACAAAAAATAAGAATCGCACTACAAAGAGCAGGCTCAAGAGACGACCCCAGAACATGGGTAGGACTAAGAGTATTTGTATCAATACTAATGGGAGCAATAGGATTTTTGATCCCATTCAGTGTATTCCCACTCGCAAATTTTTTATTTAACGCAGGCATAAACTTTGAACCACTAATCAACACCATACTAATGATTGGCTTTGCAATAACAGGACTAATAGGAACCATTGTAATATTTTATTTACACATATCCTATGTTATTGATGGAAGAAAAAAAATGGTTGAGAGCATCCTCCCAGACTTCTTATTCTTAGTAGGAAACAACCTAAAAAGTGGAATGGCCCCATTCTACGCATTTCGCTCAGCAGTAAGACCAGAATTTGGCCCACTAAGCGAAGAAATCAAAATCGCAACCCAAAAAAGCTTAGGAGTAGAATCATTCTCTGAAGCACTAAAACAAATAGGAGAAAGAATTGATTCAAAAGTACTCTCAGACACAACAAAATTCTTTGCCCAAGCACTACGCTCAGGAGGACACCTAGCACAACTAATCGAAACAACCGCATCCGATATTAAACAAACAAACAGATTGAAAAAAGAATTAGTTACATCAACAAAAATGTACACAATGTTCATACTATTTGTTGTAATAGTTGCATCCCCAATGCTATTATCAGTAAGCGTAGAATTTTTGCACATCCTTGGAGGAATAAGCGCACAAACATCAGGAATAAGCGGTGGAATGGATAGCGCAGCAATACAAGAACAATCAGGAATGGGTTTAACAGCAGGAGCAGTATCAATCACACCCGAATTCATGCAAACCATGGGATACTTCATAATCTTTGTTAACTCACTCCTCGCAAGCGTATTCATAGGAACACTAGGCGGAGGAAAAATAAGAGACGGACTAAAATACGCTCCCCTAATGATAATCGCAGGACTAGTATTATTCGTAATATGCTTAGCACTAGTAAGCGGAATACTAGGCGGATTTACAGGAATATAAAACCCCCTAACTATCCCACAACAAAAATAAGTCTAACTTTTTATACACCCATAAAAACTCTGCGCTGATAATCACCCTCCCAAAACATTTAAATACTACACTAACATTATTGTATCAATAAACTTGAAAGGAGGTAAATTAAATGATTGCAAAAAAAGGACAGGGAACAATTGAATACCTAGTAATCATAGCAATAGTAATAGTAATTGCTTTGGTTGTTGTTGGATTATTGTTACAAATACTACAAAACAGTGGAGGCGCAGGAGATCAAGCAGCAAAAGCTACTTGGAAATCAGCATCCCCATGGGGAATTAGCGATTGGTCTTACGGATCAGATCTTAATTTAACGCTAGTACTTGTGAACAACTCAAGCGACACATTAGAACTAAATACTATCACATTAACAGGTGGAACATATGATTCAGCTTCTGCTACAACAGTTACAGCATCAGGCGGAACAACAACAGCAAAAGTATCAATGACTTGCGCAACAGGCACAAAAGTAGTTATAAAGAAAGCAGATATAGTAATTGACTATAATTCGGCAGTAATTGATAACAAAGAGCAAACTGGTGCAGCTGATATAACAGTTGTATGCCCAACTAGCTAAATAATTTAAAACCTCCAATTTTGATTGAAGAAGAGCCCTTGGCTCTTCTTTTAATCTTTTTTTTAATTCATTTTCCTTTTGATAAGAAACGGCAAAAAGCTAAGTATTACTAAGCGAACCACAAGCTAAGACGAAGTACTCAAGTTAACATTACTTTAATACTTAATCTAACGCTACTTAATCTTTCTAGTAATACTCAAATTAAGTTTATTCCAATACTCAAATCTATCCCAATGCTTAATTAATCCAGCCAAAGTACTACTAAATTTATCCCATTCTATAAACAGTTTAACCTTATTTAGTACTAAGGTTTAATCTCGTTTTGCTTTACTTGTAAATAGGAATCAAAGAATTAGAATCAAACTTATCACCACTAATTTCAATCAACGAATTCCATTCAACTGGCATTATATTATCTGGTATATCAACACCTAAAGAATACTCAATCCTTTCAGTACTACTAGTAAAAAACTCTATTCCTGCATCCTCTCCTGTGGACACTTGCCCAAAAGTTATTGTAATATTTGAATCACCATCAAAGAACAAAACAAGAGTTGAAACAGAGTTCAAATCAAGCTCTTCTGATAAAGAAAACGAATTTGAATCCCCAATAAAACTAAAATTCATAGTAGAACCCCCAGCAACCGGACCACTAGTCCAAGCATAGGAATTCAAATCCTGCCCAGCACTAATATTTAAATCAATTGAAGACAACCCACCAAATCCATCTCTTGGCAAAAGCATGATTGATTTAGCAGAATAATTATTCTTGAAAATATAATTATCCCCAAAATTGATTTCAGCAGAACCATCAGAAAGAGCGGATAAATCAACACTCTCCACCCAAGCAGCAGAAGGAAACAAATTATCTGCTAAATGCGTTGAATATAATGAAAGGATAGAAGAATAGTCCATATCGCCCGAAACACTACCGGTAATTAGTATAATTCCGTTTCCATCAGCTTGAATTGAAGTATCAAAAAGCCTCAACAAATCAAAAGAAATATCATCAATTAAACCGTGAACAAACACTGGCTTTGAAGAAATAATCACCTGCTTTTCATTTAACGCATTATTAGTAGAATAAGTTTGCGCAAAGAACAACAAAGTTGAAGCAAACATGATTATTGAAATCGTAAACAAAAAACCTTTTGATTTAGTATTCAAACTCACTTAATCCACCCCTCAACTCTTGCAATATAAAAAGACACATTTTCATCATCATTAACAACAAAACTCCTCTCAACAGAAGCAACTTCACTAGAATTTTTAGTACACCCAGTTTTTAGAGAATGAATCACAGGCATTGAAGTACTTGGATCAATTATAGTAACCTCAAAACAGGTATTTGAATAACTCTCATCTATTTTCGCCAACAAAACATCACTTGAAGACTGATTAATTGAATATTCAAATGCATTAGTCTTCTCCAAAATTGCAGCTTCATCATTAACAGTATTTCTCAAATCAACCTGATCCCAAGAAGTAAGAGATACATGCGAAAGGTAAAAAAAAGAAATTACAATAAAAAGCAAAACAAGAGTAGCACCCAAAAAAGCATCAACAGTAACAACAAAACCAAATTTATTCACACCATCACCCGCCAAAAGAAAGAACTAACTCAAAAATAGCACTTGAACCATCAAAAATAACTAACCTCTTATAAGAATACTTAAACTTTGGATCAACTGGAACAGTCCCACCCTCAACAACTTCCCCACCATAACTAAGTGTAGAACCAACAGAATCACTAACCCTAAAATAAGCTTCATAAGCACCAAGACCAAGACTAGTTCTCGTCGGAATATAAGTAGCATTATCATCCAATAAATGCGCAAGAGCAATTGCTTTAGCCGGCTCAACCACATTAGGAGAAAAAGACAAACCAAAAAGCGATACAGTAGAAGGATTGCGAGTCTCCCAATTCCATGGCTCCCCACTAGAAAGAAGCATTGAATTCAACGCCAAATGCGCGGTTTCATCAGCAAGTTTTGTATTCTCAAAAACAGCAACATTATTAAAAATCGCAGTACTAGCATTATAGAAAATTAAAAGCGCAAAAACAAACACCATCATTGCAACAATCATATCAAAAGAAAAAAATTGCCCCCGCTTATTCAACAAAATCACCCACTACGCACCACAACATTCCCATCTTCTTTTGAAAAAATAATCGTTCCATTAGGCTCAGTTACTAACAACTCAACCCCCCTCGCAACAAAAGGAACACTCACCTCATACTGCCCATCATAAACAACAACAACACTTCCTTCAATTGCAATTCTTTTTCCTCCCCCTGTCCAAACAATCGAATCAGTAATCACCGCATTACCATCAAACAAATCAACATTACTAATATCCCTCGCAATTTTATACGCAACATCCTTCCCAATCCAATTAGCAGTATAAACATAATTCATATTCATCCTTTCTTGAAAAATCGATAACCCAAAAACAAAAACCATCACCAGCATTATAATTGTTACAATAAACTCCATTGTAATCTGACCACGCTTACTGCGCAATTTATTAATATTTGAATCACACATAAATACCACTATTAAGAACCAACCATAATATAAAAAATATTAATACTAAATAAAGTATTAGAAGTATTTGAATCAAACACAAATATCCCTAAATTATCACACACACCTTGAATATAATGCAAAAAACAAACCATAGAGAAAAAACAACTCTGTGCTATTTAATACTTTCTTGACGAAATACTAAACACACAAAACAACAAGTTTTACTTTAACTAAATGAAAAATGTTTAACTATAACCATACTTCGCAACAAAAAAATCATAATAAGTAGTACCACTACGATTAGTCAAAGTTTTAGAATTACCAAAATCAAGAGTAGCAGAATAAAAATAACCCCCAATATATATGCTGCTAGAATCAACGGCAACACTTTTCCCATAATCATAATTTGTTCCACTTCCACTCGCAGGATTCTGAGCCCACTTTGCAACACCACTAGAATCATACTTCACAACAAAAAAATCATTATAAGTAGTAGTACCACGATTAGTCAAATTTTTATCATTACTAACCCCACCAAAACTCAAAGTAGTAGAATAGAAATAACCTGCAACATAAACATTGCCATTAGAATCAACAACAACCGAATAACCATAATCAGTACTTGTTCCACTTCCACTCACAGGACCCTGCACCCACTGCGCCACACCACTAGAATCATACTTCACAACAAAAAAATCATAACTACCACGATTCGTCAAATTAACATCATTACCAACACCACCAAAACCCAAATTAGAACCAGAATAACCTGTAACATAAACATTACTATTAGAATCAACCGCAACCGAATACCCTGAATCTTCCCCTGTTCCACTTCCACTCACAGGATTTTTTGCCCACTGCGCTACTCCGCTGGAATCATACTTTACAACAAAAAAATCACTACTACCACGATTCGTCAAATTAATGTCATTATTAACACCACCAAAACCCCAAGAAGTACCATAAGAAGTATAAAACAAACGCCCAGTAACATAAACATTACCACTAGAATCAACAACAACCGAATTTGCCCCATCAACATCTACCCCGCTTCCACTCACAGGACTCCGCGCCCACTGCGCCACACCACTAGAATCATACTTCACAACAAAAAAATCAGGATTACCAGTAGAACCACGATGCGTCAAATTAACGTCATTATTAATACCACCAAAACCAATAGTACTAGACAGAGACTCACCTGCAACATACACATTACCACTAGAATCAACAAAAACAGAATAACCATAATCATTACCTGACCCACTTCCACTCACAGGACCCTGCACCCACTGCGCCACACCACTAGAATCATACTTCACAACAAAAAAATCACCACCACCACGACTCGTTAAAGTAACTCCAGTACCAAACCCCAAAGGACCGGTGGTAAGATAATCTGTATTACCTGAAACATACACATTACCACTAGAATCAACAACAACCGAACTCCCATACTCAGCACCTGCTCCAGTTCCACTAGCAGGACCCTGCGCCCACTGCGCAACACCACTAGAATCATACTTCACAACAAAAAAATCACTACTACCACGTCTTGCCAAACTAACTCCATTACCAAAACTAAAAGAAGTATTACTCGAAGATCCTGCAACATACACATTACCACTAGAATCAACAGCAACTGATGACACCGAAACACGACCTGTTCCACTTCCACTACCAGGATTCTTCACCAACTGCGCAACACCACTAGAATCATATTTTACCATAAAAAAATCATTGCTATTGCATGATACCAAAGTTTTAGAATTACCAAAATCTAAAGAAAGAGAACCAAAATAACCAGCAACATAAATATCCCCACCAGAATTAGCAACTACTGAATTCGCCCGTTCAGCAACTATCCCTGTTCCACTAGCCGCCCCCTGTACCCACTGCGCAGTACCACTAGAATTATACTTCACAACAAAAAAGTCTTCATTACCACGATTAGTCAAAGTTTTAGAATCACCAAAATCAATAGTGGCATAATTAAAATAGCCCACTACATACACGTTACCACTAGAATCAACAGCAACCGAATTTGATATATCATTAGCATATTTTCTAGCACTTCTATTAGAACCTTTTGCCCATTGAGCAACACCACTAGAATTATACTTTACAACAAAAAAAGCAGAATAACTAGTAGAATCAAGCTTACTTAAACTTACATAATTAGGAGCAGTACTAAAAACCAAACTAGTAGAAGTAAAATAACCAGTAACATACACATTACCACTAGAATCAACAACAACAGAATACCCATACTCAGCACCTGCTCCAGTAGAAGGATTCATCACCCATTGAGCAACCCCACTAGAATTATACTTCACAACAAAAAAATCACCACCACCACGATTAGTCAAATTTTTATCATTACTAACCCCACCAAAACTCAAAGTAGCAGAGGCAAAATAACCTGCAACATAAACATTACCACTAGAATCAACAGCAACAGAATTTGCGCTATCAGTACTTGTTCCACTTCCAAGCACAGGATTCTTCGCCCACTTTGCAACCCCACTAGAATCATACTTCACAACAAAAAAATCACTACCACCACGATTAATAAAATTAATATCACTACTAAAACCCAAAGAAGTAGAAGAAAAAGTACCTGCAACATACACATTACCATTAGAGTCAACAGCAACCGAATTTGCCTGGTCATTATTTGTTCCAGTTCCACTAGCTGGATTCTGAGCCCACTGCGCAACCCCACTAGAATTATACTTCACAACAAAAAAATCATAATAACTCCCACCACGATTAGTCAAATTTTTATCATTACTAACCCCACCAAAACTCAAAGTAGCAGAGGCAAAATAACCTGCAACATAAACATTACCACTAGAATCAACAACAACCGAATTTGCCACATCAGCGCCTGTTCCACTTCCTCTAACAGCACCCTGCACCCATTGAACAACCCCACTAGAATCATACTTCACAACAAAAAAATCATTAGAACCACGACTAGTTAAAATTTTAGAATTACCAAAATTAAAATCAACATTCAAAGGAAAATTAAAATAACCAGCAACATACACATTACCACTAGAATCAGTAGCAATCGAATTTCCATAAACAGAATCTGCTCCTGATTCAATAGAAGACGAATTTTTCGCCCACGCAGCAGAAAATGACAATGGAAGTGCATAAGTTATGCTACGAGGTGCTCCACTAGTAGTCGAATTACTAGAATAGTCAGTACAACGAACATCCCAATTATAAACACCAACTGAAGTAAAAGTATAACTCAACTGATTATACGCGCCATTTGTAACATTAGTCTTAGTATTCTTATCAACACCATCAACAGTCAACACACACTGACTCACAGCATTATTATCACTAACATAAAAATTATAATCAACTCGAGCAGTTTCTGTTGAATAACCATTAGCAGGACCAGCAAGCGAAACACTTGGAACTGTCTCGTCAAAATTAACAGTTAGTGCTCCAGAATCACTCCCAACATTATCAGCATAATCCACACATTCAACAGCATAATCATAAACCCTATTTGAAGAAAAAGTGTATGAAAATAAATTAAATGGAGGACTACTATCTGTACTTTCAGTATTGCCATCAATTAACAATGAACACTCTTTCACAACATTATTATCAACAACAAGGTATTCAAAATTAATATCACTTGAACTAATTGTTGAACCAGAATCTGGGTCAGTAACCAAAACAACTGGATTTGAATGATCACCACCTTCAGTCACAATAAAATTAATATCAGATTCTGCACTCAAACCAGCAGCTTGCACCCTCAAAACACCTAAATAAGATTCAAAAGTCGCAGCAGGCACTAAATTTAATAATAGAGTTTTACAAGAATTTTTCAAAAGCGCGCCCACAGATTCAGGGAACACAAAACTAGCAGCAGGACCAGTCATTGAAACCACAACAGAAGCAAAATCAATTGTAGAATTATTACAAACAATCATAGAATCGCTAGAATTTACAGAAGCTTGAGCAAAAATATTTTTATCACTCGGATACAAACCAAGCTTTTTTTGTAAAGGAGCACAATACAAACTCACTGGAAATGAAAGAGCAGTATCAGCCCCAGAAACAGGAGAAAAATTTACTGTCCCAGAATATGAACCAAAAGCATTAGCACCACAAGAGATTTCAAAATCTAATGAAGTATTTTCATCAGAATTAAGACTAACTTCCCCTTCATCAACAGAAGATAGAGTCACTCCACTCCCATGAGCTGGAAAATCAATTGACATATCATAAACTATTGTTTCACTCGAATTATTAGTAAATAAAATACTAACTGATTTTGATTGAGATTGAAGAAGTGTCTCAGAAATACTTGCTGGAGAAAAACTTGCTTCTATTACAGAAATATAAACAAAATCAGAATAAGCAGTAATAACAAAATTAAATGACCCACTTGAACTAGGCCAAGCACCACGCACATCAACTTTAGTTGAAGCTGTATGATCAGTACCATTAACACTTAATAAAAGTGCGCGCCCACTAATTAAAGAATTATTTAAATCAAAACCTTCAGGTATTGTAAGATTAATACTTTTAACATTCCCAGGACCAGCAAAATACACATCATTAATTTCTTTAGACAAAGTCACTACTATAAGTTCAGCTGAATTTTGCTGCTGAGAAGCATAACCATAATTTATTTGCTCATAAACTATTATTACTAACGTGGCAAGGAGAAAAATTCCGATAGTAAGCATCAATAAAGTTTCTATTGTCGTCTGACCACTACACTTTTTAGCCCTAAATAATGCCAAATAAACCAACTCTATGAACATTATATTTAACAAATTGAACTTTAAAATAGTTTGCAGAGTGAAAAATACCACTTAATTAAGATTAATCACTATCATACACCATTTGTGAAATCTTTTTACTATACTCAGCCTTTCAAGCCCCATTATCCTCACAATACCCCACCTTGTATGCAAGGTCTATAATAACCCGCTAAATTGCATTCTGTTGCTGTTGCTGAAGCAGGATCATAAACTTCAGTTCCTTCAATTATCAATCAGTTGAACATAAACAATGAACCCAATCACCTGCATGACCATAACAGGATTGATAATTTATTGGTATGGATCTCCGCCAGAGGGTACCCACTGCGCATACAAAACAACATTTGAATCAATTTCAAAACTCGACCCCCCATTATAATCAGTACCACTACCATTAGCAGCTGTATTCCAACCATCAAAAGTATAACTAGTCTTAACAAGAGAACCAGTATTATCTAAAACAACAACCATATCTCCAGAATCATAAACATTCGAATCAACAGGAACAGAACCACCAGTATTACCATTACCATTATAAGTAACAGTATAACTTGGAACAGCAACATAATTAACATTTATACTAATGTTAGCGAAACTAAAACTTGAATCACCATACTCTACAAAAAAATTTGCATCATATTCACCGCTTTCTGCATCAATTGGAATACTAAAATTTAAATCAAACAAAACACAATCACCTGCATTCACTATAGTAATTTCATCTCCGTTTGAATCAAGCGCCGGAATGTCAAACCAAGAAAGCATATTCCCATCAACGCTTGAATACTTCCCCCAAGTTAAACCAATAATTGTAATCCCACTTGAATTACAAACTGAAAAACTCTTTTCCACAACATCAGTTACATCAGCAGTAAAAGAAGTATTTTGCGGATAAATTATTAGTTCGCCAAGTTCTTGAAATGCTTCAACTGAAACCACAATTCGTTTATCATAATTTGTATCACTTTCGCCATCACTCAATTCTGCAATTATATCAAATACTCCAGAATAATTACCATTTGCTATAGAACTTAAGGAAATATTAAAATCAATTACTTTTGATTCACCATTAGCTAGAACAAAATCAGAACAACTTGCACACATCGAAAGAGTCGCATAAGAAGAGTGAGAAAAATTATCACTAACCCAAAAATGCGCGTTAAGACTAGATAAATTCCTTATAGAAAAATAGCTACTTGTACTAGTCCCCTGTTCTGCAGAAAGAGAAATACTTTCAGTACTAAACTCAAAATCATCGTATAATAACTTTACAACATTACCATCAAAATATAGGTTTGCATAATACGAACCAAAAATATAACCCCCATTTTCTCTTTTCCAATCCCCAACAATATTAACATCAGCAGAACTAATTATTTCCCCGCCGCTAGAAAGCACAATATTAACTTCCTTACCACTAATCCCACTCTCTGCCAAGTTTAATGAAGAAGGCACTTCAAGCAAAATCCTTGATTTTGAACCAGCACCAGAAGCATAAAGCAAATTCGCGGTATTCACAATTCTATCCACAGTTACCCGGGCAGTTGATTGTTCTCTTGCAATAGAACTTGAATTAACCTGATCAGAATAAAGCGAAAAAATTACGCCAAGAGCAATCAAAGAAGCAACAAGAATTAATAATAATTCAATAGTAGCTTGCCCTCGTTTCATCACCAAATAAGAGATTTAAAGTATTTATTCATTACGGGAGAAAAAAAGCCGCCACAAAAGTATTTTATAAAGAAAAAACATAACTTACACATGCTAAATGCCACATTCATGAAAGAAGCGCTTGCAACTTCAGACAAAAAAGTAACTTTTGTCATGCTAAGCCAAAAACAATCAAAAGATACAATCGAATTCACAATAAACGCTCTTTTAAGTCAAATGAAAAAAATTGTTTTAGTGGCATTTTCAAAACAACCCTCAGATTCATTCAAACAACTAATCGAACAAAACAAAAGCATTTCATTAATTGATTGTTCAGGAACAATGGGTGACAGCACAAGAGCATTATCAATAAGCAACCCTTCAGATTTAACAAGCCTACAAGTTGCACTCGATAGAATTGATAATGAAATACAAGGAACAAAAACAATAATCTTTGACTCAGTCAACATGATGGCAATATACAACAACAAAGAAGATTTTGGGAGATTCATCCACCTCCTAAGCAACAAAATGAGGCTAAAAGAAAACTCAGTCATCTTTTTTACAACAAAAGAAGCAACAAACCCAATTGCTACCGAAGTAATGCAAGAACTCGCAGACAAAACCTATGACTACAGTAACCTACTAATTGACGCAATCTCTGTATATGAATGAAGTGAATGAAACCTGAAAAAAATTAAAAATATTAAAACCAATTGAACAAACTGATAAAATAGTAAAAAAAATTAAAAATAAAATTTCTTTCAATTATAACTATATTTCACAACAAAAAAATCAAAACTACCACGATTAGTCAAATTAACATCATTACCAACACCACCAAAACCTAAAGTAGTAGAATCTGAATACCCTGTAACATACACACTATCACTAGAATCAACAGCAACTGATCCAGCAGAATCAGTACCTGCCCCACTCCCACTCACAGGACCCTTCGCCCACTCTGCAACCCCACTAGAATCATACTTCACAACAAAAAAATCACTACCACCACAATTAATCAAATTAACATCATTACCAACACCACCAAAACCAATAGCATAACCATAACCCGCAACATACACCCCACCATCAGAATCAACAACAACAGAATAACCATACTCATTGCTTTCCCCACCTCCACTCACAGGATTCTGAGACCACTCTGCAACCCCACTAGAATTATACTTCACAACAAAAAAATCATCATGATAACGACTCGTCAAATTAATATCACTACTAAAACCCAAAATAATACCGCCACTAAAACCAAGAGCAGTACCAAAATACCCCGCAACATACACATTACCACTAGAATCAACAGCAATCGACTGCCCAAAATCAGCCCCCAGTGCACTGCTACCACTCACAGGACCCCGCGCCCACTCTGCAACCCCACTAGAATCATACTTCACAACAAAAAAATCAAAACTACCACGATTAGTCAAATTAACATCATTACCAACACCACCAAACCCCAAAGTAGTAGAAGAAAAACTACCCCCAACATACACATTACCACTAGAATCAACAACAACTGACTGCCCTAACTCATCATTTATTCCACCCCCACTCACAGGGTTTTTTGCCCACTCTGCAACCCCACTAGAATCATACTTCACAATAAAAAAATCTCTCCAATCATTAGTACCACGATTCGTCAAATTAACATCATTACCAACACCACCAAAACTCAAAGTAGTAGAATAGAAATAACCCACAACATAAACATTGCCATTAGAATCAACAACAACCGAATTTGCCTTGTCAGAACTTGTTCCACTCCCACTCACAGGATTCCTCGCCCACTGCGCCAACCCACTAGAATCATACTTCACAACAAAAAAATCTCCATTATAATCACCAATACTACAAGCCGTCAAATTAACATCATTATTAGTACCACCAAAACCAAGAGTATTAGAACCAAAATAACCTGCAACATACACGTTACCATTAGAATCAACAACAACCGAATTTGCCTGGTCAGTACCTGCCCCACTTCCACTCACAGAACCCCTCGCCCACTGCGCCAACCCACTAGAATCATACTTCACAACAAAAAAATCATAAGTACCCCCACGATTAGTCAAATTAACATCATTACCAACACCACCAAAACTAATAGTAGTAGAAGAAAAAGAACCAGCAACATAAACATTACCATTAGAATCAACAACAACTGAAGAAGCAGAATCAGAACCCGCCCCACTTCCATCAACAGGATTCTGAGCCCATTCCGCAGAAAATGATAAAACACCAGTATATGTTATATTGCGTGATGTTACACTCGTTGCCGAATTACCATAATAATCAGTACAACGAACATTCCACACATTGTCACCCTCTAAACTTAAAGAATAACTAATCAAATTGTAAGCATTATTTGTAACCAAAGCAATCGTATTCACATCAACACCACCAACCACAAGCACACACTGACTCACAACATTATTATCACTTACAAAAAAATTAAAATCAACTAATGCAGTTTCTGTTGAATAATCATCAACAGGACTCGCAAGCAAAACAACCGGAGCTAATAAATCAAAAGCAGGATTAATAACAACCCCACTAGAAGAAATCGCGCTTACACAAGCAACATTAGTAGTTACACTTTGAGATTTTTCTAAACCACTAGTTGAAGTATATTCAATAACAAAAGTACAACTCTTTTTAGTTTCTCCAGTACTACATGAACAAGAACCCTCTAAATCTTCTAAAGAAAAAGCAAGACCATCAAATGAACCAATATATATTGAATCAAAATTATTATCAACTAAACTCCCATCAGGAGATACAGTACTAATCTTTGTTAAAGAAAGCCCTTGCCCAGTAAAATTATTCAATTTAATTAATCCATTTCCGATGGAATCAGTTGCACTTTCAACAACTGCAATACCCCCCGAAGAAGAACCTGTTTTCGAACTCAAATCAGTAGTAGTTGATGCAACTTGTCCACCAGAATCACTAACTAACGCTCCACTCATCCCAACAACAACTAGAGAAATCACAACAACAATTGCAATAATCACTAAATACTCCATAGTACCCTGCGCACGAAAAGAAAAATACTGCATAAAATATAAATAACCCCCTAATACTTAATACTTTCTTAGTGAATTAACTAAACCTAATTTTGTTTTAGAATACTTCAACATCGGGATAAATCGCAATCCCGTCTTTTTCAAAATTCATTGCACAAACCTTATTCGTGTGCCTAGTCCCACGCATCTTAATAACTTCCATAGAGTGAATCCTAATACCTCGCTCCTGATCATGAGCGTAATAAAGCGAAACAATAGCATCACTAATAAAACCAATACTTCCTTCTTCCTTCTCAACATCCGCAGGCGAATCCTCACAAACAACCATTGAAGTTACACCCCACTTTCTCAATAAACCAAAAAACTCATGAATCTTTTCCCTACGTTTATACTCATCCCTAAAAAGAAGACCATAAGCAGTTACTGAATCAACAACAACTCTTTGCGCACTAATCTCCGCAAGAGCATCCCTAATCTGCCCACCCCCTTCTTCCAAAATCTTTGTTACTTGATGAGGCTTAAACTCAAGCAAACGAAACTTATTCTCTTTCTCAAGCTTTTCAAAATCCCAACCAAATTGGTTAGCATGCTTCAAAAGAGACTCTCTATCTTCTTCAAAAGTAATGAAAACCCCAGGTTCATTAAACTCCGCAGCACCCTTATACAAGAACTGCAACCCGAGAAGAGTTTTCCCTGTTCCCGAAGCACCAACCACTAAAACAATTGACTCCCCTTCAAACCCGCCACTAATAAGCTCATCAAAACCATTAATCCCAGTTTTAACCCTAGTCTGGGAAACTACTTTGTTAACACGTTCAACAACATACTTCTTGTCATCAAAACCACTCAAATCATCCTCAGGATTAATTGAAGATGAAAGCGGCTTAATCTTAATCGAACCAGAAGGATCAGTATTTATACTAAAACCCGGCTGGGAAAAAGAAAGCTTATTTTTATTCAGAGAAAAAACATTCTCATCTTCAGGCATCAATACCACGCACAAAATCAATAAACAAACGATTTTAATCTATTTAAAGCCAACGCTTAAAGCAAAAAACAAAACAAAAACCTTCTAAAAATCACTTCAACTCAACAAAATCAAATACATTAAAAAAAATAGTCACTTGGAAAGCTTTTGGCTCCCCAAGATGATAAAACAAAAAAACTATTTAGAAATCACAAGCTCTAACAGTCTTTCTACCGTTTTCTTTAGCTCTAGCAGAAGCTCTCTTAATCATTTTAGCTACTTCAACGCTTAAAGCATCAACAGCATCGCCTGCAGTGTTGCAGTCTTCAGCCTTAATTGCGTCCTTAACTTTAGATGCTACTACTAATACTTCAGTCATAAATAAAACCCCCTTTGCCTAGCGAGAATCATCAAAACTATTAACAAATCTCACCACAAAGCTATCCAAAGATGAGATGTAAAGGGTATTTAAATTAAATGGTGCAAAACAGCCAATTAGAGGCATTTTGAGTGATTTTGTTTTTGAAAAAAAGGTTTTTTTAAACAAAAACAAGTTAAAAGACTTTTTGTCAAGAGTTATATTGCCTATGATGATGCATTATTACTCTGATTAGCTCCGTAAGGAGCACCGCCCGCCAACCGGCGTGACGGTTGTGATGAGTGATGGGCGAACTGAGGCAAAAAAGGACGAGAGACTAACATACATAAACATCCTAAGCAGTAGTTCTTAATCCATAGCTTTTTATATACTACCAGGTACTACTAAGTAGTATGGAGAATTTAAGTCTTAAACTGGAATCACCTATCTTAAAACAAATAGAAAGGCGCATGGTGGAATTCAATTATTCTACAAAAACCGAATTCATTCGCGAAGCTATTAGAGATAAATTGCAAATACTTGATAAAGAAGCAGAACGAAAAAAGGCATTTGCAGCCCTATACAACGCTAGAGGCATATTCAAAGGGCAAGGCAAAGCCAAAACTGATGCTGAATTTAGAGAATTAAAAACCAAAGTAGGCGACAACTATTTAGACCAGCTTGAAAAACAATTCAATCAAAAGTAACTTCTTCTGGGCTCAAAATCTGAACAATACTAGAAAGAGTTTCAAAATGCCTATCGCGCGTGATTAAAACAGCGCAATTATCGCGTGCAAGAATTGCATGTACAATGTCAGAAGTATGAGTATCTTTCAATTTGTGATTAAGTGTCCTTGCCTCAGACAACTCCTCTGGTGATATGAAAACTTCTTTTAGATAATGGGTGAAAGAAGAAAACACTTCTTTTACACGTTCAGCAGAATAATGCGAATGCAATTCATGTGCAACTAAAGGGGAGAACAAAACTTCACAATCATTCTTTTCACAATCTTTTAAAAACTTAAATGCGAATTCTCCAAGCGGTCTTAAATTATCATGCCAATCTTCAAAGTAATCTCGCCAAATAGCAGTATCTAAATAAAACCTTCGTTTCATTTTTTTACCTTCGTGTATGCGGTAGTTGAATAAAGTTTATTCTTCATCATCCAGCACAGTAACTTCCTCATCTATTCCAAGTTTTTTCAACTCTTTCTCTGCATTGGATTTGGAAATGTTTTTTGTCAATATTATATCATAAAGGGTTGGTTCGTATTCCCATCCAGCATCAGTGAGTTTTCTCAAATTATCTGCAATTTCATATAATCTTACTTTTAATTCATCCCCCTTTGCCTTGATTTTTTTTGGATTAATACCTTCACCGAATTCCCATTCAGGTTTTCCGAAAAGAAACATTTGAATTTCAACAAACTTCATTCAAATCACCAGCTAGCTATGCATTTTTTTTATTTTTAAACTCTTTGAAAGTGTTTTGCCGACTTTGATGAATAAACTAATACAATTAATTTTAGAAATCTAGCCACTTAGCGCTACAAAAAGCAGCGCATAGTGTATATCTTCGCCTAATGAAACTGGCTGGCAGCGAGCTGAGACAACAATACTTATTTAGTTTATATTAAGATGCTAAATATTAATGCATTTTAGCACTTAAATATAAAAAACACTTTATTTTATATTAAATTACAACTATTTATATAGTTTTCGCAGTATAATATAATTATGAAATATTATGTTAGTTTTTCAAGAAATGAGTTGGAAGCCCTGCGCTTATTTGATTCCTTTGGTGAAACAGAGGAATTGACAAAAACTTTACACTTAAGCTTGTCTCAAACATACAGGGTTGTAAAAAAACTTAAAGACAAAGCTGTAATTAATAAGGATGTTTTGGTTAGTGCACCTTATTTGAAAAAGCTTGTTTTATTGCTTAGAAAACACCCTAACTTAATTAGTGTTTTAAGAGATTCAAATTTAGCCATTCTTTTGCAATTGCTTTCCCCAAAAACTGTGAAGGAAATTAGCGAATTACTACTTTGTGATGAGCAGACCACATACAAGTTAGTTCAGCAAGCTCGACACATTGGTCTTGTTTTGAAGATAAAGAACCGGTTTGTGATTAATGGGACTAACTGGCCGCTTGGAAAAGAATTTCTTGAAGATTTATTAAGGCAGGAAATGAGTTTTGATAAGCGTACCCCAAAAGATTCTGTAATTTATTTTAAATCAGAGAAGGAGATTCTTTTTTCCACCAGTAGCACTGTGGATGCCTCAAGAGCAGCATTTTCTGCTTTTGCTGATTTTGGAATAAAAGTTTTGCCAGTTACTAATTACTATTATTTACCAAAAAAGAAACTTTCAGTACAAGAGGTGCTTGACCAAGCCTTGCTAGTAACTAAATTAGATTTTGATTACCGGAATCTGGTTTTTTTAGCAATTTTTTTGTTGAAACATAATGTTAAGTCAAATGACGAAATTATAAAAAACCTTTATAGAGTTTTTGGGGGGGTTGTTATTGATAGGTACCCATCAAAGAATGATTTACAAGAAAAAGCAAAATTGTATGGAGTGAGTTTGTCATGATTCAAAGTGTGAAAGATTTGAACAATATTTTCAAAGCGATTGATTCTAAAGCCACAAACAAAATAAGCGCATACATGATTGGCGGAGGAGCTTTAATGCAATTTGGATTAAAGGGATTGACTAAAGATATTGATTTAGTAGTTAAATCAAAAAAAGAATATGACGCGCTTTACAAAATATTAAAATCCTTAATGTATAAAGAGACTGCTTTGACAAATGGCATTAGTAGGCTTTCAGTTAGTGCAGCGTTACAAAAAGAAGATGCGAGAATTGATATGTTTCTTGACAAAATTTGTGGAAAAATGAGTTTCTCTAGCGCAATGGTGTCTAGGTCAAAGATATTTTTTGAAGGAAAAAACTTTTCTGTTTATACTGCCTCTATTGAAGATATTTTTGTTTTCAAGACCATTACTGATCGTGAAGGAGATAAAGCAGATTGTGAAGCTATTATCCGGCAAGGTCCGAACTGGAACACGATTTTAGCTGAGATTCGCGAGCAAGCAAAAAAAGGCGAACAAGTGTGGTTGACTTACATAAATGAAAGGTTGCTGGAGTTTGAGTCAAAAGGATATGCAATACCAATACTAAAACAAATAGAAAAAGACGCTGAAGAATATTATATAAATCTTGAAAAGAAACTCGCCAAGTAATTAATTATCGTTTTTCAGCAAGAGTATTTAAGTAGTTGCTGAAATTTAGTAATTAATTACAAGCTATCCACAAATCTGAATATATTCATAATTATAGATATATTAGTCTACTGAAGTTTATATTTTGCTTAAGTAGTGTTTTTTTGTGTCTATATTCATTAGGCATAAGCGTCCGTTATATCCTGCTCCACAATCCAGTAAATATAAGTTGTTGAATTTTATTGGTTCAGTAGTTCCGCCATATAGTTGTGTTGTTGTGTGTCCGATGTAGACTTCTTTAAATCCAGGAATTGTGTTGCCTTTTCTTGCAAAATCAATGATTGTTCTATCCCACACAAGGAAATGTCGGGGTGTTTCTTCTACTTTTTTATTGTGCCAAACATCAAACCCGCCATGCACAAATAATTTGTCACCATCTTCTATATAGTAATCCACTGCTTCTTCAAAGAATTTTTTGTGCGATTCTGGAATTCCGTCTTTGTATGATCTGATTGTTGCTGCTCCTCCTTGGGTAGTCCAGATGTTTTCAATTATTCCTTTTTTGTATGAATTAATGAACCAAAGGTCATGATTACCTAAAATCAACACTCTATTTTTGATTTTCAACAACTCTTCAACTACATCTTTTGATTCATCGCCCCCATCTACTACATCACCTAGAATGATTAATCTAACTTTCTCATAATCAAACTTTGCTTTTTTGAGAACTTCTCTCAAAGCAGCCGCGCGACCATGAATATCTCCAACCACAAAACGTTTCATTTTTTTACACCATTGTCATTCACTATTTTTGGTTTTCTTCGTAATCCTTTTTTGAATTCTTTATCTAAGTATTCCACTGAGTTTGAAATGTATTTTTTCAGTATAGTCCATTCATATTCTTTTAGTGTTTTTCCTGAATATTTGTGGTAATACTTTTTGTTCAACAATTTTGGCGCGTCTTCAAGTTGCATTAAGCGTCCTTTCCAAAAGACAAGCAAATACACGTTCCCATTGTGGAGTTCCATTGGTGAACGCCAGCCGTGAATTCCCCAGTCTTTGTATTTACCATAAGGCCCCATTTTGTTTAACTCTTTGAGTTCTTCTTTAGTCATATCGTTTAAGTCACGATGCAAATCATTAAATCGCAGAAAAAAAGTTGTTGTGCCCACATTAATACCCCCAAAACAAGTGCAATTTTGTTATTTTTAAAAGCTTTGAAAGTGCTTTGCCGGCAATACAGCAAATCATAATTTTTCTATTATTTTTATAAGTGACCATTTGAGTTTGTGTTTTGCACATATTCCTGCTTTTGTTTTTGCAAAAAACTTTCCGTTTTTGTCAATTGTTTTTAATTTTTTTAGTAATTCCCCTGCTTTTTCGTAATGATAGCCGGTTCCAGTATTAATCCAGCCAAAAATAAGTTCTTTATAAGTTTCACAAGCGAGTTGAGGGTGCTCCTTTTCAAGTTTTTTTGCCAATCTTTCCATATAATCAAAATCTTCAATTTCCTTCGAAAACTCAAAAGCTTTTGCATAACTTTTTTCAGAAAAATAAATCTTTGACAAGTAGTCATATTCTTTATTCTTCTTTGCCCATTCAATCAGTTCTTCAAAATACTTTTTGAATTGTTTTTCAGAGCATTTAGATTTAAGTTTTAAGAAAAATGAATGCCCATTTGGATCCTTTGATAGCAAAAATAGGCAATCAAAGAGTTCCTTGGTTTTTCCGAGTTTTTCAAAAATAATGGTTTTTTTCTGGATCACTTTATCAATTAAATATTCATCTTTTGTTGTTTTTTCAGCATTAATGCATTCTGTCAACGCTTCTTCCAATTTACTCAAAGAAATAAGTTTATTGATTAACTCTTCATAGTGGTCATTTTTTCTTGCAAAATTCAAGTATTCTTCGTTTAATCCTAGTTTTTCATAAATTTTTAGAAAAAATTCGTCATAATCACTTAACTCAGCATAGTCTTTTTGATTACAAAGTTGGTTAATTGTTTTTTCTATTAATTTAAGGTCTTCTTTTGAGGTACACAGGCCTATAAATGCTTTTTCATAACTGCCTTCATTGCTGTATTCGTCGTTTTTAATTAGTTCAGAGATTTTTTCAATAAATTCCTGTTTTTCACTTAATGAAGGATTTGTTTTAGCAAAAACTTCTCCAAGTACTTCAAACCACTCTTCTAGAAATATTCCCAAATCACCCTCCTCGTGAACATTATCATAATTATTAATCATTATTTTTGAAGCTTTCCACAAGGATTCAAGTAGCGCTTTGTTCCATGAGTGCCTGTTTCTTTTTATTCCCTCAATGATAGTGTCTAACTCTGTAAGGGTGTCATTAACTTTGTTTTCACTAATAAATTCAGAGAATATGTTGTTGATTTGTGAAACAATTTTATTTCCATCGATAATTATTAGTGTTCTCAATTCAGGTTTTTTTTCAATCAGTAAGGAAATTATAGCTATAAGTTCTTCTCTTGACCAATTGTTCAATGTTTCTTTCAATAATGGTCGCAAAGGCAGTTGTGTTTCATTGTTTTTAACTGAATCTTTTTGCTCAAGCCATTTTAGCAGCAGGGCTGCTGCGTGTTTGCAGTTAAAGTCGCACGGACAGGAGCATTCGCAAGAAAGTTCACCATCAGAATCAATTGAAACGGATACTTTGTACTTTTCGTTTCCAATAACGGTTCCAGTAGTAGTGTTTTCATCAAGTAGTTCAATGTTTTGTACGGCTCCGCTTTCATAGTATTCTTTTCCTCGCTGAAAAATAGTTTCATCAAATAAGTCACGCACCTCTTCATGAGTAACAGCTTTCATTGTTTTCATTCAATCACTTTGTTGTATTATCGTTTTTTTAATGCTTCTTTTTGTTGCATAAATTGAGTGTAAGTAACCCCTCGGTCACATAGCTTTGAAAATGTTGCCCAAGTAATATATTTTCCCCTGTCTTCTTTTGGGCGTTTACATATTGTCAAGTAATTTTCAACCATATCAAGAAATTCATGGTGTGTTAATGGTTCTGCATATTTATTAGCAAATTCTTCAAGTTTGCTATTACACTCCATTAAACGTTCTTCGTGTTCATGACATTTGATTACACAATAATTGCCAAAGTACCAATGAACAATGCGAAATGGAGAATACTTTTTAGTGCTTGGATTTTTATTTTTCATAGGTTATTGGTCTAAAAATAGTTTTTTATAATGGTTTGAAGAAGTTTATATTTATGAATCAATTTAAGGAAACTGCTAAGAAGTGGTTAAGTAAAGCTGGCACGGATTTTATTCATGCAGAACAGTCGCTTGAGCTTGGTTCACTTGATTGGGCACAATTGGCTGCGCAGCAATCTGCTGAAAAAGCACTAAAATCAGTTTTAATCTTGAAAGGTTTAGGTTTGGTTAAGATTCACGATTTACAAATGTTGGCAAGAAAGGTAGATGCACCAAAAGAAATAATTGAGCATGCAGGTACACTTAATTCATTTTACACGCTTTCTCGTTACCCTGATATTGATGAAGATATGACTGAAGAAAGAATGCTTGGGGCAACAAAGGATGCTATTGAATCAGCAAAGGCGGTGATTGAATGGTGCAAACAGCAATTAAGAATTTAGAGATTGTAAAGAAGTATAAGAAAAGAACAGAGAAATTAGTCAGTTTGCAAAAAATGATTTTTTTTGGAAGCAGGGCTAAAGGAACCTTTCACGAAGACAGCGACTTTGACCTGATATTAGTTTCAAAAGATTTTGAAGAGCAACCATTTTACAAAAGACCCGTGCCCTTATATCTTACTTGGAAAGAGGATTATCCGCTTGAATTAATTTGTTATACTCCTGAGGAGCTTAAGAAAAAACTTCAAAATCCATTTAGCATAGCAACTGAAGCACTAAAAACTGGGATAAGCGTTTAAGAAAAATCAATGAAATGAAGTATCGTCTTTTTGCACGACGGATGAGCTGAGGCAACAATTTAAATTAAACAAAAACATTAGTTCTTCAGTGATTTTATGGGCGTAATTAAAAGAGCAAGAATGAATATAGCAGTAAGATTAGCCAAGCGAGCACTTGCCAACAAAAGAGAAGCAAGGAAAATAAGAGGAAATGTATTTAACCCACAAATTGGAAGAACAGAAAAACATTTACTAAAAGGACTTACAAGAATTCCACTCACAATGCAACCCTCACACGGACTCTACAGATACACAAATAATGGAAAAATAATAGTCACCACGAAAAAAGGATTAGGATTAGCTTCTCACGCAAGCAAACTTGATGCCAGCGCAGAAAGAATGAAGAGAACAGCAAGGATAATTGCCGGGAAAAATCACCCCACAAGAAAATAAAAATAGCAAATTAACATTGCAACAAAAAATTATCTACAAAAACCATTCACAACAAAAAATTATTTTTTTGCTTTTCCTAAATTAAAAACAACCCAAGCAGAAGCCATTACACCTTCTTTTGGACCACCAATTCCCCCAACATCAAAAGCAACACCACCAAATTTAGTTGGAAAAAATACATCCACATCAACAACAGGCTTTTCTCTCTCACTAAACCTCAAACCAAAATCAGTACAAACCTTGCCAAGATTAATCCCTAAAAGCTTCTGAACATTATTCGCACCAAGCCTAATTGATTTAGTATTTCCATAATACCCTTCATCAGTAACACCAATATACGGCTTGAAACCAGGTTTAAGATCATACCCAATTGAAAGCCTATTCGCATCATTAGCATGATGATACTCTCCAACAACTCCTTTGTGAGCAAATAGAACACCAAAACTCATCCCCTTCAACGCTGGATTATCATTAAGTTTTGGACTCAATAACCCAAGATCAATAACAGCATTAGTCCCAAGTTTTAACCGCTGAGCCAAACCAATCTGAACACTACCCATTAGTGAACCCATAGTATTTGCAATATTATTTTCAATAACCGCAACAGGCCCTAAATTAGAAAGCCTCTGAGAAAACCTAATTTTTGAAAAAGAATTCCCATTCTTTTCAAGAACACTAGGATAAGAATGAAGTAAAGACACTTGAGAATCAAAAACATTAGCCCTTATAGCAGGACTAAGCGCAGGTTCAACCCCTCCCATGTGCCTAGTTTGAGCGCTAGCATTAGCCCCAAGCATGGACAACCCAAGCGCAAGTGAAAAAGAAGCAAATTTAGGATACTTTCTAAAAAAAGAAGGGACGGGTGTTTTTTGAACTACATGCCTAGCACGAGCCTTAGCCCTCGCTGATTTAAAACGCGATAAAGCACTTCTAACAAATTTTTTTGTTTTACCAACCTGCGCCATACCAACACCAAATAGAATAATAATTCCTACAAAATAAATTCACTGCAACAAAACTAAACCATTATAACAAAATTCTTTCAGTAGAATAATAATTAACATAATCCTCTGAATCAATAACCGCCACAACAACAACAGTGTGAATATTCCCAGCAAGCCTAGTCATCCTGCTCAACTGCGGCATCGTAATTTTTTCTGATTCAGGAGCCACGTGAATTACATACTTTGAATGATCCTCGCCCATTTTCTTTCCTTTAGGATAAACCCTAAAATCAAAACCAAACTTAAGACCCGTTTTCACGCAATAACCCTTCTCCCTTAAATCAGAATACACAGTAAACTTTGAATAAAAACGCTTATCCTTATCAAGCGCAAGACCAAGAAGCTTTTTCTCACCAACGGTTTTTTCTTTCTTATCAAGAACAACTAACTTATTGTTCTTTGAAAGAAAAAGCGACTCAAACAAATCAAGAACCAAATTACGCCCCTTATTCTCCCCAAAACCCTTCTCAACAAGAGTACCCTTAAGAGTAGAATCCTCAACAACAACTTTATTCTCAAACAAATGAGCAACATTATCATTCTCAACCATACAACAACATTCCAATACATTCACACTTAACTTATATTTAATTCACACACCCACACACAACATTTACTTACTTGGCTTTTTCTTATTCTCCTCTTCCAAAGTAACCACTTCAATTACATCAACTTCAATTTTATTCTTCTTCAATTCCTTAACAATATCGCTAAAAAATTGAATATTCTGCTTCACTAAAACAACCTTATCAACTTTTCTTATCAAAGCAATTGAAACAATTTTTGGAATTGTTGAACCCCACTCAGTAAGTTCATCATATTTTTTTCGTTTAGCCCCAATTTCCTTTTTAAGAACATCAAGAAGCATCCTAAACTGCCTAACTTCACCCATCGCAGCACCAGTTTTTGAATGAAAATCCTTATCAACAATTTGAAGCAAAATAATCTCATCAACCTTATTCGTAATAACATCAACAAAATTAGGCGCATTCTCTTTGCCAGTCAATAAAGGAACAAGAATCTTCATTAAACTCACAAAAGAATGGTATTAATCAGATTAAAAACCTATTTTGCAACGCTACACTTAAATATTCCAAAGCCGTATTCTTTTCATGAAAACAATCAAATACGACATAAGCGAAACATCAAGATTATTTTCAGAGAACAAAGTTCTTGACTTAAGAGGACTTGGAAACAGATTAATTAGAGAAGCCGCAATATCAAACGATTACGCCAAAGCAGAACTCGGAGTAATTTCTTACGCATTACACAAAATAGAAACAAAATCACACTTTGTTAGAAGCCCACAATGGGGAAAAATCAAACAACTAATATCAACACAACTCAATAATGCAATAAATGCAACAAAAATTAATGATACAACAGCACTAATGTCAGCACTAAAAGAAGTAATAAAAAATATAATGCAAATAGACAACGAACTCGGAAACTACGCACAAGGAATGTACGAAAAAGCAAAAGTAAAACAAGCATCCCTAGCATACAGTTACGGATTAAGCATAGCACAATCCGCAGCACTAACAGGAGCAGATAAAAAAGAACTCCAAAATTATATCGGATTTACCACAATGCATGATGAAGAACCTGAAATAAAATCAATAAAACAAAGAGTGGCTGAAATAAAGAAACTACTTGAAGAGGATTAAAAAATATTTTTAGAGAATATTAAAAATACATTTAGCAAGAGTAAAAAAAGGATTTGAGAATATGAAAGCAGTAATAGACACAGGAACAATGATTACACTATCAGGAACATGCCTAATGAATGTATTTAGAGGATTTGTAAAAGCTAATAATATCGAACTATTAGTATCAAGCACTGTCGCTGAAGAAAGCGTTTGGAGACCAATCACAAACAAAAGATTTGCATTAAATGCCGCAAGAATAAAATACGCAATGACAGAAAAAACAGTTCAAGTAATACCATCAAACCAAGAAATCTCAAACATGGAACAAAAAATACTCAACATAGCAAATAATTGCTTTTTGGTTCAAGGAAGCCCAATGAAAATAATCCAAGCAGGAGAAGCAGAAGCCCTCGCGCTAGCAAAAATCTTTGGAGCAAAAGCACTATTCATCGATGAAAGAACAACACGCTCACTCATAGAAAACCCACTACGACTAAAACAAGCACTTGAGAGAAGACAAGACCAAGAAATAACAATGAACGAAGCAAACATTAACACAATAAAAAACATGTTCCCAAAACTATTAATGTTTAGAAGCGTAGACATAATTGCAACAGCATACGAACAAGGACTATTCAACCACGAACTTGCACACGGAAAACTTGAACTAGAAGCAGCACTATATGCAGCAAAATTTAATGGATGCGCAGTAAGCGAAAATGAAATCATGGAATACCTAAATACATACGGACAAAAAAACTAATTACTAATTTATCTTACGGTGAGTACTTTTGAAAATCGAACCGGCAAAACCAATTGATGCTATTTGGATTAAAGAAAAAATAAATATGGAATTTCCTTACACAAAACTTACTAAAGAAAAAATAGAAGAAAAAATAACAAACCCCAAATTTGTGGTACTAATAGCAAAACAAGAAAATATATACACTGGATTTAGCGAACTAGAAATATTCTTTGACAAAAAAGAAGCAAGATTAAACGGAATATATGTTGAAGACGCATGGAGAGACCAAGGAATAGCAAAAGAAATGATAGCAGAACTAATCCACCACTGCAAACTAAATAACATAGAAAAAATATTTCTACTTGTAAAAACAACAAATGAAGATGCAAAAGAATTATACAAAAAAACCAAATTTGCTTTTGAAAAAATACACGACAAAGAAATTGAAGACACCCTTGTTGAAGTATGGTCACAAAAAATACCGCTCGAAAACCACCACAGACACAATTCGTTTTAAATTAATTTTACGCCACAATTTCTTTTTTCTTTTCAATATCAAAAAACTCATTAATAACTAAACCCTCAGAATCACTAGGCGCCCTCAACTGCTTACCATCAACAATAACTTTCCCCAAATGAGGAACTCTAATAAAAAAAATTCCCTTATAAGGCCCATGAATTTTTGCTTTAATAAGAGTTTTTCCAGTTTTTATTATTACTTCCTCAGAAAGAACAGCATAACGCCAAACTTCGCCCTTTGGTTTTCTTAAAGCAGCAAGAGCAATATGCATAAGAGTAAATGAAGAACCATCTTCTACAATAGGCATAAATTCAGGAGATTCTATCGCATGAAGAAGCTTAACATTAAAATCACCCACAACCCAAGTATGTTTTAAAGGATCAAATTCAGCTTTAGGAGTAACTAAATTTCTATACGCTCTTCTTCTTTTCAACCTAAATACCAACAAAACACCGTTAACAAAATGGTTATTCTTACTAAAAAAGATTACTATTCAACCAAAATGACAAAAAAACACTAAGTTCAACAAAAATAGCTAAACCACGCAGGTAAATCCATCACACCATTCAATAAAAAAATAAAAAAAATATAATAATTAAAAAAAATATAAAAATAAGAAAATACAATAGGTGATACCTATTGTATTTCAAATACTACAGAAACTTCAGCGGTAACACTAACATCATTTGCTGAAATTGGAGTAGATACTTTTGCACTAGCAATATCCGCAGAACCAGAATAATTGCTGTAATTCGGATAATAGAAATAAGAATTCTCACTTACAGTGCAAATTTCCCCAACTACTATCCCTAAACCTTGAGCAATACTATCTGCCTTAGACTTAGCAAGAGCACCAGCTTCTTTTAAAGCCGCCATCTTAACTTCAAGTTCTTTTGATTTACTCAAACCAAACGAAATACTTGAAACTTTATTTGCTCCAGCACCAACCGCGATATCAATTACACTCCCAGCTCCACTTACATCAGAACCATTCAGAGTAACCTTAATCTGGTTTACTGTCCTGTACCCGACAGAAACAGACTTTCTCTCAAGATCATTCCACTCAAACTCTTCATTAACAGAATAACCAAGCGTTTTTACTTCCGCCCTAACCGAACTCATCGAAGCCAAAGCCTTAGTCACCTTATCAGCTACAACCGCATTATCTGATTGACTCTTCTGCGCGGATTTATCAAACATCTCAACACTTAACACAATCTCAACCTTATCAGGAGCAACAATCTTCTCAACAGTTCCTGAAGAAGATAAAGTCCTAACATCACTTTGACTATTAGTTAAACCTTCAACATTAATTGTGCCAATCTGGGCAGGCTTAGCATTCTGCATCCCAACACTAAAGGAAGCAATAACTAACGCCACGACCACAAGCACCCCAAGAACCATAAAAGGCCCTCTACCGGCGCGACCCTCACCTCCATTTTCGTATGAATATTTACTCATAAAAATCCCTCCAATTAGTAAATAAGCCACTAAAACTGTTTAAAAGCAAATCGATAAAGAGAGGAAAAAACCGAAAAAATAACATACCAGTTAAACCCAATAAATTTTTAAAAAAAGTATATTATATTCTTGAAAAAAGTATATCCTGTGCTCAATTAAGTTAATTTCTTATTTAATTTATTAATAAAGAAAAAGAAGTGGGGCATCGAGGATTTGAACCCCGGCTTGACGCTCCCAAAGCGCCGGTCCTACCAGGCTAGACTAATGCCCCAAAACCTAACTCAACAAATCTTTGTTGTTGATAAATATAAAGCACCATGCAGGGTTTTTAAAAGTTTGGAAAAGCCAAAAAAACTACTTCTTAGCCGGTTTAACTGATTCACTCTTTTTATGCTTAATTTCAATCTCGCTCTGCACGTAAAAATAAATAACTGAAAATACGGAAAAAGGAAGCCTCAACCAATCAGGAACCATAGAAAAAATAAAGAGCATGGTCCAAAGAGGAACAAAATCCTTCGCAGTTTTTTTTAAGGACAACTTCAAAACAACTTTTTGTGCAATAACAAAAACAAACACAACAATTACTCCAACCCAAAGAGAAGGAATATTCAAAAAAGAAGCTAAAAGTGCACCAGCCATTGAAAACGCAGCAATTTGAACGGATTTATCCCACGCTTTATCCTCTGTAGCCCTAATCCCAAGATAAGTAAAAACTAAAAGAAAACAAAAAATGAAAAGCGTACTAAACCAACCATACGCAAAAACATCAAGCCCAGCAAAATACTCAGCACCCATACCCATAAATAAAACACTACTATGGAGGAGTATAAAAGGATAATTGCCAATTATAAGTTATAAACTTAATAGTGATTATATGCTATTTAGAAAAGCAAGCGAATACTTTGACAAAATAGAACAAGCCTCATCAAGACTTGTAATGACAGACCACTTAGCAGAACTCTTTGAAGTTATGCCAAGCACTGACGCAAAAAAAATAGTATACCTCTTACAAGGAAGAATTGCCCCACAATTTGAAGGAAAAGAAATAGGGTTTGGAGAAAAACTAATAGCAGAAGGAATAACAAAAGCAACAGGATTCAATAGAGAAGAAGTTGAAAAAAAATTTAACGAAACCGGAGACCTAGGAAGCACTGCAGAAGAATTCATTAAAAAAAGAAAACAATTCGCACTAAGCGCACAAGAACTAAGCGTAGAAAAAGTATTTGCAAACCTAAAAAAAATGTCCGAAACAGAAGGCACAGGAAGCCAAGAATCAAAGAAAAAACTCCTCGCAGAACTATTCAATTCAGCAACACCAATAGAAGCAAGATATATTGGAAGAATCCCACTAGGAAACATGAGGCTCGGAGTAGGAGACCCAACAATAATGGACGCATTCGCAATTGCACTAACAAAAAAAGAACAAGAAAAACTCAAAAAACAAAAAAAAGATGCAAAAAGCAAAAAAGAAGAAAAAGCAATCGAAGACGAACAAAGAAAAATAAAAGTAGAAATACGCGAAAAAATAGAAGGAGCTTATAACATATTTTCTGACCTTGGAGAACTATCCGAACTACTAAAAAGCAAAGGAATCAATGGACTAACAGAAATACATATCAATCCCGGAACACCAATACGCCCCACCGCCGCCGAAAGACTACCAAGCGCAAAAGAAATAATAGAAAGACTTGGAAAATGCGCAGTAGAAGCAAAATATGACGGATTTAGACTGCAAATAAGTAAAGACGGGGATAAAGTAAAAATATTTTCACGCCAAAGCGAAGAAATAACCCAAATGTTCCCAGAAATCATTGAAGCAGTAAAAAAACAAATACTTATAAAAAAATGTATTATTGAAGGAGAAGCACTCGCATATAATGATGCAACACAAGAATACTATCCATTTCAAATAACAATCCAAAGAAAAAGAAAATACGAAGTAGAGAAAAAAGCAAAAGAATACCCATTGAAACTATTCATATTTGACATAATGTACTGCGACGGAGAAAACCAAATGGAAAAACCTTTTATTGAAAGAAGAAAAAAACTTGAAAGCATTGTAAAAGAAGGCGAAATAATTTTATTAAGTGAACAAAAAATAGTAACAAAACCGGAAGAACTTGAAAAGTTTTTTGATGAAAAGGTTTCACAAGGACTTGAAGGAATAATGGCTAAAGACTTAAGCGCACCATATATTGCAGGCGCAAGAAAATTCGCATGGATTAAACTAAAACGCTCATTTAAAGGCAGCTTAAATGACACAGTAGACCTTGTAGTAATTGGATACTACACAGGCAAAGGAAAACGAACAGAATTTGGTCTTGGGGCACTACTTGTTGCAGCATACAATCAAAAAAGCGATTTATTTGAAAGCGTAGCAAAAATAGGAACAGGAATGAGTGAAGAAAAACTAGCAGAACTTGAAAGCATTCTATCAAAAATCACTACAAAAACAAAACCAGCAAGAGTAATATCAGAAATCGAACCGGACTTTTGGGTACAACCACAATATGTAATTGAAACCCTTGCAGACGAAATCACAAAAAGCCCAATGCACTCCTGTGGCAAAGAAAACCAAAAAGGATATGCACTAAGATTTCCAAGAATGATAAAAATCAGAAGCGAGAAAAAACCGGAAGAAGCAACTACCACAGAAGAAATAATAAAAATGTATAACATGCAAAAAAGAGTATCAATGGAAAATACTAACGAATGAAAATAAATACCACCAAAATTTAGCCAGCAAGTAAGGTTTAAGTATTTAAAAACCATCATCTTTTCATGAAAATACTTAAATGGATAATAGTAATACTATCAATACTTGCCGTAGCATGTATACTAATAAATATTAACTCATACAAAACAGAATGGTTTGACACATTTTTCCAAACAGATAACTATTTGTTTTTGATACTCCTAGTTGTAGGAGTATGGGTCTTATCAGAACTAATTAAAAAATTATTAATAATAGAAACAAAAGTACTAAAGTGATAATGATATGAATGCAATGCAATTAGTAGTATTTGGAATTGTTGCAATAGCAATGCTAGCGATATTTGCTTATATTTTAACCCCACAAACACCAAACAGTGTTAACACAATTAAAAATGCTTTAATGGATGCACAAATCCCAGGAACAATTGGCAAAACAATCTCACTAGGACCACTCATTTACATAAAGAATTCTACAATAACAAAAGATGATCTAACTTACTTAGAAATGAACGTAGCAATTGAATGCACAAACGCAAAAGATTGCTGTGCACGAAACGCTGACCTTGCAGGAAAAAAATGCGACAAATCCATTGCATGGGATTATGACAGCATAACAATTAACACTGATAAAAAAATTGACACTTATGTGAGATGCATTAAAGAAAACCAATACCCCGTATGCAGAGTTTACTTTGGAGGAGCCCCAGCACAAACAAAAATTGATTCAATCTCAAAACCAATTGAAACCCAACAAGGCGAAATAAATACCACGCTTATTCTAAAAAACACAGGATCAATACCTGCTCCAACTGGAGAAAATTCATTAACCCTTTTTAAAAAAATAAATGGTGATTGGAAAGAAAGCGATTACGACACTAACTCAAAAGAAACACCAATAATAATGCCTGGAGAAAAACAAACCATATACTGGACTATCTCACCAAAAAACATCGGCGAATACAGAGCAATATTTACGTACTCAGCATTAAACTCAGGATTTGACGAAAAAAGCATTGACTTTAACAGACAAATAATGAGTGAATGCAATAGAACAGAAGAAACAAATACAATCTTTGACCCTGAAATAGGAAAATACAAAGAAATACACTATTGTGAAAACTGTGATTACTCCTTTGAATGCGTAGCCGCATGGAGCAATTATACTAAAAAAGAATTCATTGGAATCAACGCAACATCAACTTACTGTTTAAAAAACACTGAAAGCGGAAGTTGCTAATCACCCAAACAGCTCAAAGGAAGTTTAATTTCACTTAACTAGAATTACTAATTTTACTTAACTAGATTCACTAATTTCACTTAATTAGGATTCTAATTTCACTTAACTAAAGTTACTAATCTCACTTAACTAAAGTCACTAGTTTCACTTAACTGAAGTTAATAACCGCACTCATATAACTTAAATAAAATCATTAATCTCTTTTGAAATAAGATATTATTATGAGCACTATTGACATTCCAACTAGATAACTTATTTCAAATACAAACGAAGAAAGAACCTGCCCCTTAACAATTAAACCAACTAAAAGACTATTCGCAACCGTGAGGGGAAGAATTGAACTTAATAACTGCATAAACCCACCCATAAATTCAATTGGAATAATCATCCCACTCAAAAAAAGCATTGGAACAATAAAAAGCAAAATTACAAGAATTGCTGTTGACTGGGTTTTTGTAAAAAGCGCAACAACAAGCCCAAGCAAAATAAAAGCTATTGAAATTAAAGCAATTGCAACAGCAAGTTCGACAAAATCAACATTTACAGACAAACCAAACCCAAGCGACGAAACACCAAGAATTGATAATGGAAGATCAATTTTCATGAAAGCAACAACAAAAATTATTAACGCCTCAACGAAAGCAATTGCAAGCTGTCCAGTAACTTTTCCCGCAAGCAAAAGCGAATTCCAAGTACTACTCAAAACAAAACGCAAATTAACTAACTGCGCTCGCTCAATTAAAACTATTATCGCAGTTAAAAGCATACATGTTAAAATCAAAACAATTACCACCGTGTTTGAAACGAGTATCCCAAATTCATCCACATTAAAAAGACGCTTTTCATAAAACACGACAGGTTGGGTTAGAACCTTTGGATCAGTATTACTAAACTCAATCAACTCAGTTGAAAATTTAGAGAAAAGAGTTTCAGAAGCATTTAATTTTGATTCAATATCTCTTTTTGATTCTCTTGAATCCGAAATTAATTCTCTCACTTCAGTAACAGAACCTTTGAACACAGCCAAATCATTATTCATCGAAGAAATTGCAGTGCTTGAAGAAGAAAGAGCCGCAGAAATATTACTTGATTCAGAATCCACTCGAGGAAATAAAGCATCTGCCTTTGAAATTGTAATATTAAGCTTTGAATTAGGATCACGAAGATTATTAGCCAAATAAACCATCTTCTCAGCAGTTGCCTTCCAAGAAGCCAACCTAGTTCGAAGCTGACCCAAAGAAGAAATTTGCGCATCAAGCCTGTTTTTAGCATCAGAAGCAGGCAATTCAGAACTTATCCCAACTAATTCCGCTACTATTAAACTAATATTTGAGTCAATAGAATCTATTTGACTAGGAAGCAAAACTAAATCAGAATAATATAAAGACACTTGATCATTCAAATCCTTAATTTCTCGCCTCATTTCATAAAAAGAAGACCTAAACGAATCTATTTCTCGCTTAAACTCAGTATTTTTCTGGCTCATACTCGAAATTGTTCCATTTTGTTGATTAAGAGTTGACTCAATTTTTGCAAAATTAATCTTATTTAAATCCAATTCAAGTTTGTTAATCGAAGCCTCAGCAGAATTCAAATTATCTTTAAAACTTGAAATCTTGGCCTTTTCAGAAGACAAATTATTTCCAATATCTGCTATCGTGCCCCACAAACGCATTAACTCTTTTTGAGAAGCATCAACAGTAATCCTTTGAACCATCGCTTTTGCAATCTCTAAAAAAGAACGTGAAGAAAACATACTCGAATTATCATAATAAAGATCAACTAACATCGGAGAATATTTTGCAGGACGAGAAACATACAACCCAATTGCAATCTCTTTTTTTGTAAGCGCTTTTTTTAGTACATTTACATCCTCAAAAGAATAAATAGAAATTCCTTGAATTGAAGAAACTTTCGCATCAAAATTAGCATCAACAGGCAAATCATTTACTATACCAACTTTAACATCTTTTACACTCATTGCGCCAGGCCCACTAAAAGCAATTCCAATAAGCCCAATTACAAGAAAAGGATACACAAAAATTAACAAGAGCGCAATTTTCTGGCTTTTTATAACCTCAATTTCTTTCCACGCAACTTTAAAAAATTTAATTAACTGACTCAATAGGGGAATCTTTTCAATCATCTTGCTCACCCACTATATTAAGGAAAACATCCTCAAGAGTCGGCTCCTTAGTAGTTGAAGACAAAATATTGTAACCTTTACTCATTAAATAACCACTAATCGATGAAACCCTTCCAACAATCTTTTCCTCTTTAAAAGGAATAAACATATACTCGCCTTTACAAAATACATCCTTTTGACCGGAAATCTCTTTTACAACATTAAGGTCACTATCTGATACGCCGCCAACAATTTTAAACATCACAATCCTTATTCCTCCATATTTACTAATTAATTCTTCAGGAGAACCGATCGCAATTAACTTACCCTTTTTTAACAAAGCAATTCTATCACAAAGCTTCTGCGCCTCATCCATATAATGAGTAGTCAAAATTATAGTTTTCTTTATCTTTTTAAGTTCAGTAATTTTATCCCAAAAAATCTGCCTCATTTTCGGATCAAGCCCAACAGTAGGCTCATCAAAAAAAATGAGTTCAGGATCATGGATAAGAGAAATAGCAATATTAAGCAATTTTTTATAACCCCCACTTAGGTTTTCTGAAACCACACTCGAAAATTCATCCAAATGAAGCCACTTTAATAAAAAATCAATTCGCTTTTTTGCCCTAGAAGCATGAAAACCACTAAGCGCAGCAAAAAAATACATATTCTGTTTAACAGTAAAATTCCAATAAAAAGAATCTTCTTGAGAAACAAGAGCAATTCTTGATTTAATATTTTTTCTTTTATCCCCGTTAAAAAGAGTAAATTCTCCTGAGGACTTTTTTTCTAAACCAATAAGTATCGAAGTAATCGTACTCTTCCCCGCACCATTACTCCCCAAAAGACCAAAAACCTCGCCTTCATTAATATCAAAAGAAATATTATCAAGAACCTTTTTTTTGCCATAAAACTTAGAAATACTTTTTACTGATACCACAGGCATATTACCACAAATGCTAACAGGAAGGAAAAAGCCGTATATAAACCTAATTCTTTAGGTAAAATCGAGTTATAAATAAACATTTAAAAAATAGTAAAGGAAAGAAAGCAAATCGCTTTCCTTCCAAAACACTAACCTAATATTGCTTTTTAGTCAGCAAATTTTGAATTTGAGTCAGCCGCTGTTAAATTTGTATCAGGCACTGTATTTGTATCAACAGATGACCCATTTGTACCATTATTTGGCGTTGTTGTACTAATCGTAGGTAATACCATTTCCATAATATCCCTACCCTGAACTAAGTAAGGAGCTGAAAACTCTTTTGTTACCCCATTGTATGTCAACGAAATAACAATCATTGTAGAAGTCATTTTTCTTGCTTCTTCAGAGTTTTGAATAGGTATAATATATGCTCTTGGATTTGTGCTCAAAATATCCGACCAATAATGACTTTCATAGCCAGCGTATGATGTACAACTATTTGTATCTTGATAATATGAACAAACACTATTTATTAGAACTTTTTGAGGATCTAATAAGTTCCCAAGACTATTTTTCACACTATACTCTCTTATGCTACCCAAAACAGCTTCCATACTAGCCATTGGAATTGATGAATTAATCTCAAAATTCCAATAAAATGAAACTGGAACTGAATTCAAATCATACTCAATGATTGGCACTGCATAATAAGAACCATAAGGATAGTCCTCTAAAATCAAATGCAATTTACCACCAGATGATCTTTGAATAACTTCAGTTGTTCTTGATTCAAAATCATTTGAATTCATAACACTAACTCTAGTTCCTTCTAGTACAGCTAGATCATGCTCTGTTGTCCCATAACCTGGCACAATTGTTATACCAAAAGAACCTGTTTTTTGTTCAGTTCTGAACAATGTAACTGTGCTTTCATTGTACTTCTGGTCAGTGTACAAATAATCCCACACTACAGAGTTATACCCTTCTTTTTCAACTATAGCCTTAAAATGAGTTCTATAATCAACAGCTTGTTGAGTACTCCAAAGGTAGAACAAAGCATTCATTTCTTGCCCTGAAGTAAAATCAACTGAAGAAACAAGGCTTTCATTTATTTGATTCTCACCATTCACATAATTCTCAAGAACTTCATAAACCGAAATTCTACCAACACCAGTCAATATAGTACCAGTATTTCCATCAAAAGCCTTTAATCTTAAAACAGGCTGAGACGGTTTAAGCACAAGACTTACATAATAATTCCTGTCCTCACTTATAGTAATCTTTTCGGATGTACCAAAGTACGCATAATCATTTGATCGCACAGTGAAATAATATTCACCCGTAGAAAGATTTGATATAACAATCTCCCTATTACTAGGAATAGGTTTTTTTACAACACTAGCTTGATTTAGTGCAATACTTAAATTCTTTGTCTCTAATCCTGACCAATTCTCGCCAAGAACAGATTCAATAGCAGTATTAGCAGTATAATTTACATTGCTATTACTATAATACTCAAGCCACATTTCTTGTGTACTATCATATGCACCAGAAATATTTACAATAACACTTCCATTAATCTTAGCTGGACAATCAGTAGGGCAAGTATTTTCTTCCCCTACCGAACAAATAGTGTCCCCGCAAATTTTAGTTGGCAGAGTGCACCCAACAAGAAAAAATGCAGATACCAAAAGCGCAACAAATACAAGCGCTTTAAATTTAAAATCCATCATTAACCCTCCGTTTAAGTTAATTTACTATAATAGAACACACTTTACTAATATAAAAGCATTTAGAGATTTGACAAATTTATGAAAGGATGAATAGTTTAATAATACTTTACAGGACTAAACAAGACAAAAACTCAAGTTTAGTGATAAATAAAGTAATATAAAAGATACCATCACTAATACTATAAAGAAAAGGGCTTTGTATGGCAATAAAAGAATTCTATTCAAAAAACAAAATAAAAGAAGGAAGTTTAGTAACCTTTGAATACGGTAAAGAAAAAGTAAGCGGAACAATTATCCCCACTAATGATGAACTATTAAATGTGAAACTATCTTCAGGATACAACGCAGGATTTGAAATTGAAAAAGTTAAATCAATTAAAGTAATAGGCGAAGCAAAAGGCGTTGGAAAACCAAAAACAATTGAAATAAAGAAAAATCCAAATTTACCAACAATTGCAATTCTCCACACAGGAGGAACAATAGCATCAAGAGTAAATTACTCAACAGGAGGAGTAATTACATCATTCAACTTAGAAGACTTAGTTACATTATTCCCAGAACTAACAACAATTGCAAATATTGAATCAGTTTTTGTTACAGACATTATGTCAGAAGACATGAAAATAAGTGATTACAACGCAATGGCTAGCGCAGTTAATGAACAAATAAAAAAAGGAGTAAAGGGAGTAATAATAGGACACGGAACTGACACACTAGGGTACAGCACAGCAGCACTATCATTTGTACTTGAAAATTGCCCAATACCAGTACTAATTGTAGGAGCACAAAGAAGTTCAGACAGAGGTTCCAGCGACGCTGCAATGAACCTCATTTGCGCAGCAACATTCATCACCAAAACTAATTACAAAGGAGTAAGTGCTTGCATGCATAACAAAAGCGATGATGACAAGTGCGCGATAATGCCCGGAGTGCGAGTAAGAAAAATGCACACATCAAGAAGAGACGCATTCAAAACTATAAATGACACCCCCATTGCGCTAATTGATTACAAGACAAAAGAAATCGAGTGGATTAAAGACAAAAAAGAAATGGAAAAAACAAAAGGCGAATTCAAACTATTAAACAAATTTGAGGTCAGTGTAGGGCTCATTAAAATGCACCCATTTATTACTGAAAAAGAAATTGAATTTTATATTAAAGAAAAATACAAAGGAATAATTATTGAAGGCACTGGTTTAGGACACACACCAATACGCGAAAATGATTCTTTCATAAAAAAAATAAAAGAACTTGTTGATTCAGGTTGTATTGTTGGAATGACTTCCCAATGCATAAACGGAAGAGTACACCCATTTGTTTACACCAACCTTAGAAAAGTTCAAGCAACCGGAGCAATTTACTGCGAAGACATGACTAGCGAAACCGCACTTATAAAATTAGCATGGCTACTTGGAAACTACTCTACTACAAAAGCAAAAGAACTCTTAGCCAAAAACATGCGAGGAGAAATAAGCGAATTCACAAGAACTGACACTTACGATTTGGAATAACACATTTCAAAACAAAATAATACCTATAAATAAAAATATTTAGCAAAACTATGTATATAATATAAGGATTTAATATTTATGGAAAAGAAACGAATTTTGTTTCTATACAACGGCGGAACAATAGGACAAATTCCAAAAAAATTGGTGAGCAGATAACCCTTAGCTCACCAAAAAGTGACAAAGAGTTTCGTGAAGCTGTAGAACCAATAATTAATGTGTTCAATGAAAAAAATAACATGGAAATTGATTTTGAATTAATTACAACAAAAGACAGTTCAAATATGAACCCAAGCGATTGGGAAAAACTGATTTTTAGAATCAAAAAAGCACAGGATGAAGAAAAATATGATGCTGTTGGAATAGCACATGGAACTGACACCCTCGCATATACATCAACTGCGTTATCACTTGCACTTCACGGCAAAAACCCTAAAAAATCAGGACTTAGAATTCCAGTTTGTGTAACTGGAGCACAAAATCCAATATATGAACAGGGCGGAGACGGCAGATTTAATTTAGAAAACATGTTTAGAGTACTACACAAAGCAATAGAGCTTGGAATTGCTGATGTTCTTGTTAATTTTTGGGACAAAATATACTTAGGATGCAGATGCATAAAAACAAGTGAAAAAAAGTTTGATGCATTCAATTCACCAGCATTTCCAATGGTTGGAATAATTGACGGAACAGGAGTACACTTAGAAACAAACCTTTTAAGGCTTTCAAAAAATGCTGATGAAAAACTCTTGATTGCACCAAAATTTGGAACAGAAGTATTAAGTTTCGAACTAACCCCGGGAACAGATCCAAACTTATTACTTGGATTTGTTACACAAAAAAGTGTTTCAGCAATGATACTCAAATCACTAGGTGACGGAAATGTCTGCACAGAAGGAGAATATAATTTACTACCAACAATAAAACAAGCAACCAGCATGTATCAAATACCGATTTTTATTGCCACTAAATTTGTTGGAGGTAATGCTACTTCAACACAATACGAAACTGGAGTTGCGGCAATAAACGCAGGAGGACTAGCATGCTATGACCACACAGATGTTGCTATTGATGTAAAAGTAAGATGGTTAATAGGAAACAAAATCTGTTCAAGAATAGAAGACTTCAGAAAAGCAATGCGAACCAGCTATGTAGGCGAAGTAACTGAACCCAAGGAATAACTAACAAACCCCCCAAAACTACTTAAAGTAGCTAAAAATGGCAAAATGAAGCATTTTGTTTGATTTTTAAGCACTGGAAAAGAAGTGTAATTAATTTATTCACGTTAATAGTAATGTTTATATACTACTTCTTGAGCAATACTTGTGAAGGTGAGCCAAGTATGAAAGCAACTTTGATTGGATTAATACTAGTAATATTAATTATAATTGCAAGCGGAGCAAGCGCCTATTCAGGATTCAACAGATACTACTACACAGACAACTATTACCCAACAGTATACTACACAGCACCATACGCAAACTCATACTACGCACCAACATACTACCCAACAGCATACACTTACCCAGCATACACATACAGCACTTACTACCCAGCAGTAAACTACACAATACCAACATACTACATGCCAACAACATACGCCGGATACTCAACCGGAATTAGCATGTACGGCACAACAAGCACAGGATCATGGGGCTTCTCAATAACAAGAGGAAGCACCTGCGGATACTACGGGTATTGTTGAAATAAAATTGCAAAAATATAAACCTGCTTTGATTCTTGAGTGGGTTAACTAATTTTTAATTCTTTTCATACTTATTTTAATCATGCAAAAACCGGATTATGCAAAACTCGGACTAAAATGCGGACTAGAAATCCACCAGAACCGACACGCCGGCTCGCGGGCGGAGTTCGCTTGCGCTCACAAGGTGGACTAAAATGAATTATGCAAAACTCGGACTAAAATGCGGACTAGAAATCCACCAACAACTTGACACAAGAAAACTCTTTATTAGAACACCAAGCACACTCTCAGACGAATTTGATTTTACAATAGAAAGAAAACTCCGACCAGTTCCTTCAGAACTAGGCGAATATGACAAAACATCAATAGATGCATTCAAAAGAAACGAAACATTTTATTATTCAGGAAAAAAAGAAAATATCTCACTAGTTGAACTTGATGACGAACCCCCACAACCAATGGACAAAAAAGCACTAAAAACAGTCCTAGAAGTAGCACTCCTATGCAACTCAACCCCAGTAAGCAAAATAATTACAATGAGAAAAACAGTAATTGACGGAAGCACCACAAGCGCATTTCAAAGAACAGCACTAATATCACTAGGCGGAAATTTTATTATTGAAAATGAAGATGAAAAAGGCAAAAAAACAAAAAAACAAATAGGCATACAAACAATACTCCTTGAAGAAGACGCAGCAAGACCAATAAAAAAAGAGGCTGGAAAAATATATTACAACCTTGACAGATTAGGAATACCACTAATAGAAATAGCAACAGAACCAGACATTAAAACACCACAAGAAGCAATCCTAACTGCAGCAAAAATAGGTGAAATTGTGAGAACCACTTGCCTTGCAAAAAGAGGAAAAGGAACAATAAGACAAGATGTAAACATTTCAATTACAGAAGGAACAAGATGCGAAATAAAAGGATGCCAAGAACTAGAACTAATAGGAACAATAATTGAAAAAGAAGTAGAAAGACAACTCGATTTAATTGAAATAAAGAAAAAACTAAATTCAATATATGGAAAAATAAAAAACAAAAACAATATATTTAGCGAAGCCACTGAACTAACAAGTTTAATGAAAAACACTGAATGCAAATTTATTAAAGGAAAAAGTACATTCGGAATGAAAATAGAAAAAGCAAAAGGACTACTAGGAGAAAAAGTAGGGGCAAAGAGATTTGGAAGCGAACTAAGCGCATACGTCAAAGCCACAGGAGTAAGCGGATTAATCCACTTAGATGAATTACCAAATTACGGAATAAACGAAAAAGAAGTTGAAGCAATAAAAAAATTTCTTAAATGCGCAAAAGAAGATTGCTTTGTAATGATAGTTGCTGAAAGTGAAAAAGCAAAAAAAGCATTTGAAGCAATAAAAGAAAGATTCACCAGTGCATTTGACAAAATTCCAAACGAAACACGCGGAGCACTAGAAGACGGCTCAAGCGAATACCAAAGACCACTATCAGGCGAAGCAAGAATGTACCCAGAAACTGATTTACCATTTGAAGTAATTACAAAAGAAAAAATTGCTGAAATTGCAAAACAATTACCAAAAAGTGCAAGCGAAAGAGAACAAGAATACCTCAAAATCGGATTAAGCACAAACCATGCAAATGAAATGAAACTATCAAACTACGCAAGATTCTTTGAGAATATAATTACAAAAGGCGCAAACCCAAAAACAAGCGCTACATTGTTACTACAAACACTAACAGAACTAAAAAGAAAAGGAACAGAAATTGAAAGAATAAGTTTGGATGAAATAGAAGAACTATTACTCGCAGAAGCAAAAGGAAAAATACAAAAATCAACACTTGAAGAAGCAATAATTGAACTAACAAATGGAAAAACTATTGAACAAATACTTGCACAGAAAAAAAATACAAAACTTGACAACAAACAAATTGAAAAGAAAGTTGAAGAAATTGTAATTAAAAATATTGCACTCATAAGAGCAAAAGGTTTAGGTGCAATAGGCCCACTAATGGGAGATTTAACAAAAGACCCAACATTAAAAGGAATTGACGGCAAAACACTAAGCGAAATGCTAAAAAAAGAAATACTGACAAACAAGTGATTCTATGAGCATAATTGAGAAAAAGACCTGGCCAGAGTGCTTTGAGGCAATACTCCACGGAGAAAAGAAATTTGAAATACGACTTGCTGATTTTAAAATCCAAAAAGGAGATACTTTACTTTTACGCGAGTGGGATCCAAAAACAAAAGAATACACTGGAAGAGAAATAAGAAAAATTGCGGGCTTTGTCTCAAACTCAAAAGATTGGGACACTTGGACGCAAGAAGAAATAAACAAACACGGGTTTTATGTAATCGGATTTAAAGAATAGCCGGACTATTACAGCATTCCCTTAGCACCCTTTCTAATTTTCCTCAAGCACTTCTTATGAAAATACTGGCCAGCCCACTTCTTATCAGTTGGTGCTTTACCACACAAAGAACACTGCTCAGGATACTTTCCAACAGAATTATCAGAAGAATCATCACTAGAGTCATCTTTTGCAACTTCTGGTTTTTTATTAAAAATATTTAAATCCATAAAACCGCCTTACCAAAATATTTGTCCAACATATTGAGCTATTAATATAGTTTATTTTTCAGCATTCAACCCAAGCATCTTTATTGCCTTAATCATTGTACTCTTCATGTTCTTATGCTTAAGCATCTTAACCGCCTCGACAGGAAAACACCACTTAAAATCATCATGCTCAATAGTCCTCTCACCCTTTGAAGAATCCTGATTCTCAAAACTAATCTTATTATTACTAGAAACACGAATCAAAAAATTCTGTACATGACTTTCAGTGTTTCTCAAACTATCAAAAAAATACAACTCATCGATCTTCCCCATTAAATCATATTTAGGAATACCAGTCTCCTCAAACAACTCCCGTTTAACCGCCGCCTCAACAGACTCCCCCTCCTTAACACCGCCTTTAGCAAACTCCCAGCCAGACCAATGACGCACCCTATGTAAAAGCAAAAACTTCTCTCCATCAAAAACAACAAGCCCCACAATTTCCCTATGCTTAGCTCCGCTAACAACATGCGCAGAATTAGGCCTAAACTTCCCAGACTTAACAAAATCATCCTCAGGATACATTAATAACATATAAACTCATGAATTAAAAATATAAAAACCCTGCTGAACACCATTGTAGTTACCCGAAATACTTACACTACTAGAAAGTTGAAACAGGTTTCTGATTGTACTGTTTCTATGAATACTGTGTCAAATCGTAAGAGAAGGTATATTTTGTGACATTTTAACGATCCTTGCGTTGGCAAGGATAGGTTGGCTAATGCCTTGGGCATTAACAAAAAATCAGTGTACAATATTTACAATCAGTACAAGGATTGTAAATTGTGGTCTTTGCCACAACCAAGACAATGCGGCAGAAAACCCCATATTTTCACACCTGAAGAAATGAACATGATAATCGATTATCGCAATCGGTTCAAAGTAAATTGCAATACTTTGGAAGAACTCATCAGTTCCAAAGAAAAACTGATTCTATCACACAATCAGATATATAAAATTGTGAAACTAAAAGGTTTGATTCATGTGCAGAAACCAAAAAAGAAGCGAAACGCATGGGTGCGTTTCGAAAGAAAACATTCTTTGTCCTTGTGGCAGACAGATTGGACTAAATTACAGAATGGTAATTGGTTAATGGCTATCAAAGATGATGCTTCTCGTTTAATTGTTGCGCATGGTGAGTTTCTAGAGGCAACTAGCGACCATTCCATAGATGTATTGACACAAGGCATCAAAAAATATGGCAGACCAAAGGCAATTCTCACTGGTCGTGATGTACAGTTTTTTGCTTCAAGCAAAAAAAGCAAACCGTCAGGAAAAAATCGTTTCCAACAATTTCTTGAAGCCAATGAAATCAAACACGTATTGGCTCGCATGAATCATCCACAAACTTGTGGAAAAATAGAACGAACGTTTGGTGAAATAAAAAAGCGTTTATATCAAAGGCATGATTTTGATACTATTGATGAGGTTGTTGAGTGGCATAACACGCTCCTGCCAAGCAGGAGCTTGGATTACGCCAACCTCGAAACTCCAATCCAAGCATTCCAAAGAAAAATGCACTACAACCGAAAAATTATAAAGAAGGTGAACCAAATATGAACATGCAAAAACGATTCACAAATCCTAGTAGTGTAAATAAATCAGGTAACCACACCCTACTGAACACCATACTTACTGATAAAAATGACAAAAGTCTACTTTAAACCCATAAAATCATACAAAAACACTAAACAAATCAGCGAAGCCGCAAGCGAACTCCTAAAAACAATTCAAAAAGAAGAAAAGGCACTTGACTTTACTAAACCACTCCCCATAAAAGTCCACTTCGGAGAAGACAAATGCACTACCTATATTGCCCCAAAAAACTATGAAGGAATAATAAAATACTTAAAAAAAGAAATAAAATAAAACAAAAAAAGAAATGATATTCTTCACCGACACAAACTTACTCTACAAAGGCAAAAGAACCACAAGAGAATCACACATAGCACTCGCAAAAGAACACGGCTTCACACAACTACCAATAATAATCGCAGACGGAGAAGCAGGAGAAGAATATACAGAAATAAATATTACCAAAGCAAAAACAAAACACTTCAAAACATGCAAAATAGGAAAAAAATAGCAGAAAATAATCAACTAATAGTCCTCACCCACTTCAAAGGACACATGGAAGCAGGATTTGGAGGAGCAATAAAACAACTCGCAATGGGATGCGCCAGTAGAGGAGGAAAACTAGCAATGCACTCAAAATCAAAACCAATACTAAACCCACTAAAATGCAAACGCTGCTACACCTGCACAAAAAGCTGCCCAACAAACGCCTACATCATAAACCTAATCCCACACATCGACAACAAAAAATGCATCGGATGCGCAAAATGTATTTCAGTATGCCCACACGGAGCAATAAGCGCCAACTGGCTAAGCACACTACCAAACGAATTCATAGAAAAAATGGCAGAATACGCATACGCTGCACAAAAAAACAAAAAAGTAGTTTACATTAATTTTATTTTTAACATAACACAAGAATGCGACTGCGTGAACAAAACACAAAACACAATTGCACAAGACGCAGGCATCATGGCCTCAATTAACCCAGTAGCACTAAACAAAGCAAGCCTAGAGTACTTGCGAGAAAAAGAAAAAAAGAAATTATTTGGCGGAGACAAGATATTTAATTACGCTCAAAAAATAGGATTAGGAAATGAACAATACGAACTGGTCAAAATCTAATTTAACAACACAAATTCGTGGAGATAAACTAAAAACAAATTTAAATTAACAATAAATTTCAACGTAACAACAAATTTTAATGTAATAACAAGGTTAGCAAAACAAAAAAATAATTTAACTAAAAAATCTTTAAAAATCCAAATAAAATAAAAAAATAATCAAAAAGAATACAAAAAATCAATTCAAACTCCAGAAAAAAAATTAGAAACGATTAAAAACATATTATTGGATAAATTTAATAGTGATAAAAATTGAATGGAGAAAATTCGCACAATAATACTTCAAATAATTCAAATCCTCAAAATAATCTAATAGAAAATACAAACCACCAAAATAGTTCCATAAACAACCAAAAATCTATCGAACAAAACCAAAATGAAAAACCAAGAGAAAGCAAAGTAAAAATAACTCAAAACCCGAAAAAATTTCTTTTTGTTTCAGAAGAAAGCCTAAGCGGAGACCTAGCATGGCAAATACAAAAAGAAGGACACGAAGTAAAAGCATATATCGCAGCCCAAAGTGACAAAGATGTTTACGACGGAATACTAGACAAAGTTGAAGAATGGGAAAGCCACATAGATTGGGCTGATGTAATAGTATTTGATGATGTCGGCTTTGGAAAAAAAGCAGACGACTTACGCTCAAAAGGAAAATTAATAGTCGGTGGAAGCAGATACACAGACGAACTTGAAAATGACAGAGAATTCGGACAAAAAGAAATGGAAAGAGTAGGAATGAATATCCTGCCACATTATGATTTCACAAGCTTTGAAAGCGCAATAGAATTCATAAAACAAAACCCGGGCAGATACGTATTCAAACCATCAGGAAACATAGCATCCGCCCAAAAAGGAATACTATTCTTAGGAGAAGATGAAGACGGAAAAGACCTACTCCAAATCCTAGAACAAAACAAAAAACTCTGGGCAAAAAAAATAAAAAAAATACAATTACAAAAAAGAGCCGTAGGAGTAGAAGTCGCAGTAGGAGCATTCTTCAACGGAAAAGACTTCACCTTCCCAATAAACGTCAACTTCGAACACAAAAAACTATTTCCTGGAGACCTAGGACCATACACTGGCGAAATGGGAACCTTGATGTACTGGTCACAACCAAACGAAATATTCAACAAAACCCTATTAAAAATAAAAGAAGACATAGTAAAATCAAAATACGTTGGATACATAGACATCAACTGCATCGCAAACTCAAAAGGAATCTTCCCCCTAGAATTCACATGCAGATTCGGCTACCCAACAATAAGCATACAAATGGAAGGAATCCAATCAGAACTCGGCGAATTCTTTTACAACCTCGCAAAAGGAGAAACAATGGAACTAAAAACAAAAAAAGGATTCCAAATAGGAGTAGTAATCGCAATACCCCCATTTCCCTTCGACGACCCAAAAGAAACATTCATCTACAAAGACCTATCAATAATGTTCAAAAAACCAACACTAGAAGGAATACACATCGGAGACGTAAAAATAATCAACGACAACTGGACAATCGCAGGCGAAAGCGGCTACGCACTAGTAGTAACAGGCTCAGGAAACACAGTAGAAGAAGCAAGAAAACAAACATACAAAAGAGTCAAAAACATAATGATACAAAACATGTACTACCGAACAGACATCGGCCAAAAATGGTCAAGCGACTCAGACATGCTCCACACAGAAGGATACCTATACGGAAACAAAACCTAAAAATCAAAAACTACTAAAACAAAATTACTAAATAAAAATTAAATAAAAAATAATCAAATTCATTACAACAAAAACTCATTTAATTTAAAAAAGTTAAATAGCCCCTCCCAGCACCAGAAGTCCAATTCCGCTTGGACCAAACGGCATACGCTTAAGCACTATCTACGATAGTGCATACAGAGAATTTATCCAGAAAAATAAATAGCCCCTCCCAGATTCGAACTGGGGTCCTAGGCTTCAAAGGCCTATGTCCTTAGCCGCTAGACGAAGGGGCTCTATTTAATTGATGGTTCTGCTTTGCAGACTGCTTTCCTTCGTCTATTTTTTTCGCAAGCCTTTTTCTCAAAAAGGCTTCTAGACGAAGGGGCTCTATTTTGTAAAAAACCCATTTTACAGAGCAATTTACAATACACTAAAATATTGGCTGTGGGTAGCAATTTAAAGCTTTTCATGGACAAGTTTTTTACAACAAAATGAATAAGCATCAATAATATAAGGACAACTGGGCGGTTAGCTTAGCTGGTGGAGCACACGACTGATAATCGTGCGGTCGGGAGTTCAAATCTCCCACTGCCCATGAAAAATAATTCATTTGGGGGAAAATACCTCAAAAGAATCCTTATCCATTTAAAATTATCCAACAAACTTTTCATTGATTATAATCACACGCATTACACAACCAAACATAAACTAATTAACTTATTTAAAAAAAAAATCAAAATGGAGTCTCATCATCAGTTCTGCCAAAATCAGTTTCTGTTGTTCTTCTTCTGGATTTTTCCCACAACTTCTCAACATCATCAAATATTTCTAAAGGAACAGCTTTTTCTCTTTGAATTTTACTTTTAAGAGACCTAAAATAAGAACTAACAAGCTCCATACCTGAAGAAGCATAATCTTCAATAACTAAATCAATTCCGCTCAATAAAGGTTCAAGTTCAGTTTCATTTAACACCTTCATTTTTTTAGATGGGATTTTATAACCTTCAACTGGATTTATCCCTCCTTTCATTCTTCTTAATTCTTGATAAGACTTCCATGATTGAGGCAAACCATTTTCAATAGGCGTAAGAATTCTAATTACCCTACTAGGTTTGAAAAGAAACGGATCCTTAACTACACCATCATAAACTTGATGAGCAAGTGAATCAAAAAAATCAACTTTAACATTTCTTCTCGCAGCTTTTTCTTCAAACCCAGCCGCTTCTATTCTCGCTTTCTCGTTTAATCTATCAATTTTTTTCTTCCTCTGCCTTTGCCTCGCATCTTGTTTAACTTTTTTTTGTCTATTAATGGAACCCCAATTTGGTTTTAAAATAAAAGGATTTTTCATTAAATGCAAATTAAGACTAGTCTTCTTGTCAGGGATTTTGTTATGCCAATAATCAATGCTTACTCTGCCTCTAGGCAGCATACCACGCGAATCATTACCCACAGCACTCTTCATTTCTTTCCTAAAATTAGACATAAAAACATGGTGATTTACTTTATCAGGCGAACGCAAAATAGTTTTCCACAAAGCAAGCCTAGCATGATGCAAATTATCTTTAAAAGGCACAGTTTTATCCCCATACCGAACAGCTGCCGTTTCAATAAGTGGTTTATAACGATTACAAACTTCTTCAAAAGCCAAGTTATTCCCTCTAATAGATAAATGTTGAAGAGAAGGAAGCTTTCTTCTACGCATATACGAAAGTGCCCTGTTATGAGGAGATTGCACCATAGAAATACTAACCCAAAAGGTGGTTAATAAACAATTGCCTTAAACAAAGAAAAACGCGGTTATACCCCTCTTTAGTTGATTTAAAAAACCTCTGCAAAATGCAATAATTAGTGAGACTATGCCAATAAAGCACAACCCTAGAAAAGCATTATTCAAAAAGTCTGTAGAACTTGGAGAAGGGAAAATCCAAGGATACAACTTTGAAGAAGCCTTTAATGCTAGTAAATTCTTTGATTCATTTAAAGACACAGGCTTTCAAGCAACAAACCTTGGAAAAGCAATTGACTTAGTAAAACAAATGCAAAAAGACAAAGCGTTTATTTTCTTAGGATTTACTTCTAATATTGGAACAAGCGGACTACGCGAACAAATTACTTACCTAACAAAAAACAAATTAATTCACTTCTTAGTAACAACCACAGGTGGGCTTGAAGAAGACATAATTAAAACACACGGTAACTTTTTGCATGGAAGTTTTGATTCAGACGGAGCAAAACTAAGAGAAAAAGGAGTTAATAGAACAGGAAATATTTACATTCCAAATGAAAGATACATTTGGTTTGAACAATTCATCAAACCAATACTAAACAAGCTTTATACAAAACAGAAAAAAACAGGCGAGATAACTAACAGCGTAGAATTTGTTAAAGCACTCGGAGAAGAAGTTGCAAAACAAAAAAACTTTGAAGAAAGCTACACTTACTGGGCATACAAAAACAATATCCCCCTACTATCTGTACCACTCGCAGACGGAGCAATAGGAGACCACATTTATTTATTCACAAAGGAACACCCTGATTTCCGAATTGATTTAGTAAAAGAACTTGAAGTACTATACGACAAAGTCTTAACCGAAGACAAAATCGGAGCAATAATTTTAGGAGGCAGCGTACCAAAACACCACATAATGAACGCATGCATGCTAAAAGAAGGAGCAGATTACACAGTTTACATTAACACAGGAAACGAAGGAGAAGGAAGTAACGCAGGAGCAAACACAGAAGAAGCAAAAAGCTGGGGAAAAGCAGTGGCCGGCAAGAACGCAGTAAAAGTTTGGTGCGAAGCAACAATAGCATTCCCAATACTAGTAGCAGCAGGATTTAAACTAAAATAAAAACAAAGTGAACAAAATGAAAAAAAACTCAAAAAAAGAAAAGTTATATTATTTATGCCCATTCTGCTTAAACACAAATATTGTTGAAAGATTTGGTGAAGGAAAAGATTATTTACACTGTAATAACTGTAACGAAGATATTGGACAACAACCCCTAATGGAAAAAAAAGCAATTGCAATATTGAAAGAAAAATATCTTACTGAAAGGGCAAACAAAGAACCAGAAACTTGGCAAAAACGAACTACGCAAGAAAAGATAACCCTAATTATTTCAATAGTAGCCATATTAGCATTTGTTCTGTTGATTATATTACTGGTTATCTTTAGTGGAAAATAAGAATTAAGTTACACCAAATAAACTTCAATTATTTAAAGTCAATTACATACTTTCTGAAATTCACTGGATGATGCACAATAGAAGTGGCCTTGTCACAAGAGAGCCCCTCAAGATATTCTATTACAAGTTTTAATGAATCTTCATGTGCACAAATAGCAACATTCTTTTTTTCATTCTTCATGAATCTAAAAACATCACTCATAAAAGGGAACACTCTTTTTGAAACACCAAACAAACTCTCGCCATTAAAAATATCAAAATGATATTGCCCATGCCCATCAAGAACTTTTTTTGAATTCGCACTAAACTCATCCGCAGGAATAAAACCAGTAACAGCCCCAAAATTTCTTTCACGCAAACGATGATCAACAACAACTTTCGCATCCAAGTGACTAGCAAGAACTATCGCAAGAGTTTCTTTTGAAGCAATCAAATCCGAACAAAAAGCAACATCAATTCTTTCTCTATTTAACTTTTTTTTGAGTTCAACTGCTGATTTTTCACCATTAGTACTTAATGGCAAATTAACCCACCCAGTAATAATATTCTTAGCTTTATGAAGCTCGCCGCTTCTAAAAACAATAATTGATAGTTTCATACAATAATTACAACACTATGAGCTTTTATTTATTAATTGTCCTTTAGAAGCTAAGAATTTTTGCTAAAAATAGGCCAACAAATAAAGTGTCCAACAAATAACGTGCTATAGTCCTTACAAACCAACTTCTTTTTCCCAAAGCTCAACAAAGTTATCCACTAATTCATCAAGAAAACTTTTTTTATACTCAACAAAAAGCCCCATAATAGCATCCTTATTTGAAAGATAAAAATAAAGCTTACCCTTAATTGTTTTTTCTAAAACCACTTGCGAAGAAAGAAGCTTCTGCATATGAAAACTAGTAGTTGAAAGCCCCAGACCCACATTTTTTGAAATTACAGGAAGAGTAGCCCGCCTCTTCTGCATCAAAAAAAGAACAATCCTTCTAACTGACTCCTGACGCAAAAGATTCATTAGTTTTGTATCAAGAACATCAGATTGCATTGAATAAAACCTAGAAAACTTACCCTCTTTTTCTTCTCTAATAAAACCCCTTTTTTTCAAATAATCAAGATGATACTGCATAGCACCAGTAGCAATATCAGTTCGCCTCTGAACCTCCCTAAAATGAAGCCCTGGATTTTTTACAATAGTAGAATAAATCCTATCCCTAGGCGTAAGTGCTACTGCTTCATCAAGGCGCTTTAACATTAATAATCACCAAAAAGCATCCTCACTTTCTAAAGATAGCAACAAAAAGCCCCGCAATGATCAACAAATCAAAAAACGATTGGATTGAATAATTGAAAAAGTTTCCACTAGAAACATATAAATCAAGAACCACTAACACCGATTTAATAAAGAACAAAGCGAATGCAGCACTAACCCAAGCAAGTTTTGAAGAATGCTTCTTCTTCCAAGCAAGAACAGAAATCGCAAAAATCCCAAGCGAAACTAAAAGAACAACCCACACAACCACAGGTTCAGCAAAACCAATTGCATTAGCAGGCGCCCTTAACGGATCCCAAGGCACCGCAGAAACAAATGATACTAAAAACAACAAGAACAACAAAACTGCCACAACTTTTGCAATCATTTTACCACCCAAAAATGCACATCAAAATATGCGCCATTTGAAAAATATAACACCATAAGAGGTTAAAAACCTCTTGAGGTGAAAGGACAGGACTAGAAAATACTTGTTTAATGATTATTAAAGCAGTTTTGGTACAAACAACCATTTTTCCAAACTAAACTTGTACCAACAAAACCTCTACAAAATTGTACCAATAAACTAGCTGCAAAATTACACTAAAAAAATAATAACTTTGTATTAGCCAAAATATTAACTGAAAAATAAGCCTTTAAAAATAAATTTTTATTTAATCACTAACTTTTGTCTTAACTTTTCCTGAACTTCCTTTGGACTAGCAGTCCCCTTAGTTTCCCTCATCACAAGCCCTGCAAGAAAGTTAAGAGACTTTTCATGCCCATCTTTAAAATCAACAACAGCTTTTTCATTACTTTTTATTATTTTATCAACAACACTATTCAAGTCAATCATAGAAGAAATCAAAAGAGAGTTTTTTTCAAGATAAGTTTTTGGTGGAGACTTATCACCAGAAATATAATTAATTATTGATTGCTTTGAATTCTTATCAGAAACTTTTCCATTTGACAAAAGCAGTACAAGCTCTGCTAAATCACTCGCATTAACCACAACATCTTTGAGAGCCAAAGAATCATGATTCAAAACTGCAAGAACTTCCCTAGTCAAAATCCTTGCACTCAAAACAGGATTTGCTTTATTATTAACAAGTTCATCAAAGAGTTTACCTAAATTATAATTACTACACAATACTTGCGCATCATACTCACTCAGATTAAATTGCGCTACAAGCCTCTTTACTTTAACATCAGGAAGCTCAGGAATACTAGTTTTAATTTCAGCCAAATACTCCTTGCTTAACGAAACCTTAACAAGGTCAGGATCAAAAATATAACCATAATCATCTTCAGTTTCTTTCTTTCGGAGTTCAACAGTTGTAGAACTTTCAGCATTAAACGCCCTAGTATGCTGTTCAATCACTCGCCCCATTTTAATTTCCTGCCTCTGTCGAGCAATTTCATAAGTTAACGCAGTCTCTGCTGCGGCAAAACCAGAAACATTTTTTATCTCAACCCTATTCCCGCCATTAATTGAAACATTACAATCAACTTTAAGAGTAGTATTTGATTTTAACACATGTAAATAACTCAAAATATTTTCAAGAGTATTTAAAAATTCTCTAGCTTCTTCTGGAGAAGACAAATCAGGCAAAGTAACAATTTCAACAAGAGGCAAACCAGAACGATTATAATCAATCAACACATAAGAACTCTTACCCATCCCACTAGGATGAATTAAAGCAGCAGGATCCCACTCAATATGCGCCCTTTTTACTCTAATCTTTTTCCCGCCAGGCAAAACCACAAAACCGTTTTCAGCAACAGGAACCTCATACTGTGTAATCTGATAATTCATACACATATCAGGGTAAAAATAAGTTTTCCTACTAAAGAAAAAATTCTCATTAATACTACAATTCAAAGCCAAACCGACTTTTACTCCAAGTTCAACCGCAGTCTCATTAAGAACAGGCTTACTCCCAGGATGACCTAAACAAATAGGACAACACACAGTATTTGGTTCTACTCCCTCAGTAGAACAAGAACAAAAGAGCTTAGATTTTGTGCCAAGATAAGCATGAATCTCAAGCCCAATTATTACGCCTGAATTATCAACCAACTACTCCACCCTCATAATCATTTTAGTCATCAAAGGCTTAAGCCCGTTTTTTGTGTACAAATTAATTGCAGCAGTATTTGACACATCAACATCAAGAACAAGAAAATCCGCTGAAATTCTTTTTGCAAAACGCTTTGATTCAACAAAAAGCCTTTTCGCAACCCCTCTCCGCCTATAATCAGGCTCAACATAAATATCAAGAATCGTAGCATGCTTTCTATACTTAAAAATTGGAATCCATTCTTTATACATACAAAAAATATATCCTACAATTTTTCCTCCGCTTTGCGCAAGATAAAACATAGAATTCTTTGAAGCAAGCTGTTCAGTAAAAAAAGTTTTTACTTGTTTTTGAAAATTTGCCTGCAAAGAATAAAACTTATCAATATCCTCATGTGCCCTAGCGAGTTTTTCCTGCAATGCAACAAGCTTATCAAGATCCTTAATTGTTGCCGGCCCATAATTTATTTCATCACTCATGCATCAACCACCCTTCCAAAAGAATATAATCTACTCTCCTCTAAGTGAGGAGCAACCGCCATCAAACCCACAGGCAAACCTTGACTAAAACCAGCATTAACACTTAAATGCGGCAAACCAGCAAGATTAGCCGGAACAGTACACAAGTCAGCGGCAAAATTTTGCATAGGAGTAAGTTTATCAATACTATCAAATTTTGGAGCAACAGTAGGCATAGTAGGATACAAAAGCAAATCATAGTTTTTGAATAAAGAATTAAATTCATTAATTAACTTTGTTCGCACCCGCATAGCTTTCAAATAATAAGCATCACGATAACCAGACATCCTAGCAAAAGTCCCCAAAATTATTCTCCTCTTCGCCTCATCACTAAACTCAGCACTCCTGATTTTTGAAAAATAATCATCAAAATGCATCCCTTCAACACTACCTTGAACCCCATACCGCAAACCAGATAATTTTGCAAGATTAGTAGAAGCCTCACTAGTGGCAATAACATAATACGCAGAAAGTGCATACTTCACATTCAGTGGCAAACTCACTTCTTCAACAACATAAAACTTTCTTAACTCATCAATTTTCTTTTCAACAACAGCCCGCACATCACTATCACACCCTTCAAAAAAATCCTTAACAACAGCCATTTTTTTTAACGGATAATCACTAGCTTTGAAAGAATTAGGAAGAGAAGTTGAATCCTTAACATCAGGCCCGCTAATTACTTCAAGCAGTAACGAAGCATCATCAATATTTTTTCCAATACTCCCAATCTTATCAAGCGAATTTGCATAATCAATCAAACCAAACCTTGAAACAAGACCATAAGTCGGAGTCAAACCCACACACCCACAAAAACTAGCGGGCGCAGCAATACTCCCACCAGTACTCTCCCCAAGAGCTATGTGAAAATTTTTCGTAAAAGAAGTAAAACCACCAGCACCACCACTAGAACCCCCACAAGAACGAGAATTGTCAAAAGGATTTTTAGGAACTTTTTCTGTATGCGTTGCAAAAGTCCCAAAACCAAATTCATCCTGAGTAGTTTTTGCTAATATTATTGCCCCCTCACTCCGTGCACGCTCAATAACAGTAGCATCAATTAACGGCTTATACCCTTTAAGTATTTTTGAACCAGCTTTTGATTCAATTCCCTTAACACAAATAGCATCCTTAACAGAAATTGGAACACCAAATAATTTTCCATAATATCTTGAATCTTTTTTCTCAAAACTCTTTTTTAAATCCGCAACCTGCCTTAACACATCAACAGCATCAAACTCTTCAATATAATTTAACTCTTTAGCTTGAGTAAACCTTACTTCTTGAATTGTTTGCGCAATATTATTCTCAACCACAGAAAAATTATTTCTCGCAGATTCCACAAAAAACTTTGCTGTTTCCTCTCTTTTCATCAAAATCACAATTTCAAATTTTTAAATTAAAAATAATTATTGCTTTCTCACAAAGCTTTTGGCCCCTTAAAATAATTACCTTCCCTTAATTTCACGCTAGCATTCTTCAAAGCATCCTCAACAGAAATAGAAGGTTTCACTTCATCCTTTCTAAACTTATTACACATTTCAACAGGCTGAAAAGAAGGCTCTTCAGTCGCATTCAACTCATCAAGCTTGTTAAAAGAATCAAGAATAATTTCCTTAATCTGAGGAACAAACTTCTCTAGCTCCTCTTCAGTCAAATTAAGCCGAGCGTTCTGTGCAACCTTCTTAATCAAATCCTTAGTAACTTCAATACTCACCATATAAAGTAATAATTATGCAAAAGGTTTTTTAACTAACAAAAACAGTTAATTTAGGATACCTTAATACCCCCAAGAATTAAAACACACAATAACTAAAATCATAAAGTGCTAACACTAACTAACACAAACTAATATTCACTCATCAATTTTTGTTTATGTTGTTTTAATGGTTTAGCATTAAACCCAAGCCTAGTTAATTTTCTTGCAAACTCCTCGCAAAAACCATGATCAGTGAGAACAAGCTTAGGATTCGCGAGTTTTACATACTCAATTAAATCATTAAAATCCGCATGATTACTTAATTTGAATGTCCTATCAAAAGCACCTCTAAAAGCCCAACCAGTGACAAGAGCAGAATGAATTTTTCTTTTATCAAAATGCTCAAGAGTAGCAAACAAATGTCGATCAACCAATTGAGGAGGCATAATTAAAACACTTGAATCCTTCAAATTGTGCTCAAGCTTTAAATAATCCCCCAATTTCACACCATATTTCTCATAAATCTTATTCGCCTCAAAAATAGAATCATGAACTATTGGAACGACCCCAGCTTCGTTTGCAATTTTAGTTAACTCCTGACTCTTCCCAAGCGAATAACCCGCCAAAAGAACAAGCCCATCTTTAGAACCCTTTTTAACCCAATCAATCATTTCACTCACAATACTAGTCTGACTAGGAAAAACATATTCAGGAGAACCAAAAGTAGTTTCAAGAACAAGCGTCTCACACATAAGCGGCACAGCACCCTTAAACAAAAGCGAATCCTGCAACCTAAAATCAGAAGTAAAAACATGCTCCTTCCCATCGAGCGAAAACTTTGCCTGCGCAGAACCAAGAATATGCCCATTATTAAAAAGCTCAACCTCAAAATCATCAAACTTCTTCTTAGAATTTAACTCAACTTCACTAAATTCAGCATCCCCAAACCTCTGCTTGACAAAGTCAATTGTAGGAGGAGTAGCAAAAAACTTTGAACTCTTTGATAACTTTACATGATCCGAATGAGCATGAGAAAGAAAAACATTCTTTTGTTTAGGACAACGATGCGGATCAATACAAAGCGACCCAAATGAAATCCCATTATCATCGCGAAACATACTCTAATAATCCAACCTAAAGTATAAAAGCACTATTAAGTTGTTCAATTCCCCAAGCAAGGCCGAAAGAAATGTATATATACAAAAAAAACCCTTATTCTCACATGACTCAAGTATTAGAAAGCAAGGTAGAAACAGTAATTCTTAGTATTAACGAATTGCATGATGCAATCGCAAGAATAAACTGGGCAACACTAAACAGAGACGGATTTGTTTTTGAACTCGAACAAAACACAAAAAGATTAAAAGACATTTACTTAATACTTGATGAAATAAACAAAGAAACAAAACTATTGCTTGAGAAAAACACTCCCACACTTGATTCACTATTAAGCGAACTCGCAAGAGAACTAACAGTTCTTGAATCAAACATAGCAATGGAAAAAAAGAAAAAACTAAGACAAGAACTTGTAAATGAACTTGAAGCAACAGAAGTACCAGATTTGTACTCATCCCTACAACAAAAAATACTCTCACTCGCACTCAAATCAAGATACAATATTGACAGGATAAGAAACTTTTTAGCCGCAAGAAAAATGCCTTTTGTTAAAAAAGGTTCCACAGCAAAACACTTACTTGATGCCCTAGCAGTAAAAGAACAAGAAATAAATGAACTAAAACAAAAATCAATAGAACTAAAAAGAAAATCCTATTTTGGAAATACTACAGAAAAAACAATTGCGGACATAGAAACTGAATTACACGAAATGGACAAAAAACTAAACGAAACAGTAATAGAAACAACAAAATCACTCAAAACACACTTCGCACAAATCAACTATGTAGAAGGAAGCTTCATTAGCCTAAAAAACAAAGTAGAAGAAATAGAAACCACCCACTCAAAATTCACCGCAAAAGCACTTGAAACAATAAGAGAACTAAAAAAAGAAAGAGATTTTGCAAAAACCTTTGCACTCGAAATGGAACATGAAACACACAACAAAAGAAACGAATTCACAACACAAATACTATCAATGGAAGAAAAAAAGAACGCAATAGAAGAAAGATTAAAAGAAAAATATGAAAGAGAACTGGAACACTTCAAAAAACAACTTGAAGAAAAAAACACCGCGCTAAAACACACCCACAAACTAATCGAAAAACTTGAAAATGAAGTAAAAGAATTAAAATTAGGAAAACAACAAAACTAAACCACTAAATGAAAATAAACTTTATACACTATTATTACAAAAACCGATTTTATACACTATTAAAACAAAAATCAAATTTATACATTATTAAACAAAAATCAATTTTACACACTATTAATCAACAAGATGGGAATCAGTTGGCTCAAAATCTCTTTCCTTAAACAAAATACTAATAGCAATCTTTGATAACTCACTCACAATCCCAGCTTTTTCTTCGTCAAACTTATACCCAGTAAGACCAGACAGCGTATCAGATTCAACTGCTTTTAAAATCCTAGTACCAGAAGCAATCTCAACATCAATAAGCTTCTTTTTAATAAAATCAGCTTCATCATCATCCTCAACAAGCGCAAAAACAATCAAAAAATTACTTTCCTTAGCACACTCAAGAGCAACAAAAGGCAAATCAAGCGGAGTTGGAACAAATCGTTCTTCAAGCTCAAGCCCAGAAATATTTTTACTAAGCGCCTTACCAAGATCAGGAAAAATCCTAACAGCAGTATCTTTTGTAGAAATTAACGAAATCTTCATACAATACTTAACACAACAAACTCAATATAATTCTTTCACTTTTAACAAAAAAAACCTCCACCCATAACAAAAACCAACTTTTTTTCAAATACACAATCTTTATAAAAAAGAACAGCTTAGTTATTGCAGTGTTTTTTGATGTACGACAAAGATTTTGGCGGACCAGATTTTGGTTCCGGAGACGGACTTAACGATTCAGACCAACAAGCATTTAATATCCCCCAAGGAAATTACGGCGGAGCAAGAGATTTTGGCGGAAATGGATATAATGGTGGAGAAAGCACAGTAAAAAAAATTCTTCCAATAGCAATAATACTAATCATAGTTCTTATCGCAGGATATTTTGTATTCAGTTATATTAGCTCGCAAAAAGAAATTACACTAGAACTCCAAGACACAGACGCAAATCCAGTTAGCGGAAGAATTACAAGTCTCAAAGACCCATCACTAAAACCAGTAACCCTAAACCCAAAAGAAGGTGTTGAAACCACATTTAGCGCAAACTTATTCCCAGGAGAATACAAAATAAGCGCTAGCGCCACAGGATACAAAAACCTGACTAATAAAACATTAACAATCACATCAGACAAAACATCCTACCCAATAGTTCTAACAAGAGACATAACAGCGATTTTTGACATACAATTACCAACAGAAATTTTTGAAGGACAAACAATAGCCGGCAAATTAACAATACAAAACACAGGCGGAGAATTTAACGCTAGAGACATAACCCCAATAGTTAGCGGGCCAATAGAAGTAAAAATGGCGCTAGGCGGACCAGATGTAATAGCAACAGGAGCAACAGCACTTGATTTTAATTTGAAAACAAAAACAGGATCAGTAATTACAGCAGGACAAAAAGTAACAGTGGCATTTAGTGTAAGCGGATCAGAAGAAACAAGCGAAGAAAAAGAACTATTAGCTTTTCCAGGAGTTAAAGCAAGCGAAGTAACAATAAGTGGACTTGACAAACTCGGCGAAACAAAAGCAGTAAGCCTAACCGCAGGAAAAGAATTACAAATCAAAGTTACAATAAAAAACACAAACAAAAAAGCCCCATTAAAAAATATTAAATTTGAAATAGTACCTGATACAGAATCAGAAGAAACAAGCGACTGGTTCAGATTTGTAGAACCATCAAACAGAGGAGTACTAATAAAAGAAGTTGACGAACTAGCAGCAAACACCACACTTACCGTAACAGTATTCGTTGAACCCCCAATCCAAGCAAAACTTCAAGATTCATTTGGAGGAAACTTCAAAATAACCGCAACCTCAATGAACGGAGAAATATCAAAAGTAATGAACCTAGAAATCACAAAAGAAGTTAAAGCACAACTAAACTTTGTAATGACACCAAACGAACCAACAATCGCCTGCAAAAGATCAGATAGTACATGCGAAACAAAATTATACAGAAACGTTACAGGCGCAGTAACAGCATACCTAGAAAACACAGGCGATATAGAAATAGTAAAACCAATAAACATTGCAATTGACGTATCAGATCCAACAGCAAGCCCACTTTGTACAACTTGGATATCTACATTCAACCCAGATTCAGGAGTACCAGACGGGGCAGGCGGATTCAACATCCAAAAAAACTTAACAATAAAAGGAACAACAACGAGCAAAACCCCAATAGAAATGGATATTACAGCAACAATTGATGGAGACCAAACCCAAATCAGCTGCCCAATAAAATACACTTACGTTAACCCAACAACAAACCTAGTAAACCCAGGAAAGTTCACAATAAAAATAAAAAGAACAATAAGCGCATCATAAAACTGAATTCTTAATCACGCAACCAAAAAGCTTTTTATTACACAAACACCTATACCTATGCATGGGAATAGAACAAATACAACCAATACGCGCAAACGAAACATACCAAAGATTTGAGGAAAAAGACGGAGAAGTACCAATCCCCTCCCTTAATGAATTAAGAAAAAAAACTAATGAAACAGAAAAAACAATCCAGGACCAACACAAACAAATCGACACAGCAATAAAATACGCTTCACTCCCCAGAAAATCAGCAGAAAGATATGATAAACAATTCGGGAAAAAAAATGAACGCTCCGCATATAAATGGGCAATTACATTATTTTGCATAGCAATACTAATAACACTCTTCGCCCAACCAAGTATAGTATTCTATACTAGCGGAGACAAACTAGTACTAAAAAACTATTCAGGAAGAACAATAAATGACGTAAATATTTATACTTCAGATGATATTTTTAGCAACCAAAAAACACCATACATGACATTTAAAGAAATCCTGCCATTTGAACAAAAAGAAATAACAAGCGACAAAGTCAGAATGCTTTTAGCATTTAGCAACAGACAATTACCAGCAATAGGAGTTACTCCAATTAGCGACCAAAACATTAATAATGACAAAAACTCTAATAATGCAGTAAACTTAAACGATATTTACAACCAAGTTAAAGGTGAATAATGATGCCCACAGACGAAAAAAGCATAATCAAAATAATACAAAAAATGGTACAAGACAACGAACCAGAACAAAAAATAGTTGAAACACTACAATCAATGGGAGTAGAAGAAGAACAAGCAAAAAGACTCCTCTTAATCGCACAAGCAGACACATTCACTCTATTAGGATCAGAACTAGACAAAATCGTTGCCGAAAAAATGACCACCCAAAAAGAAATCCTCCAAAAAGAATCATCAACATTCATAAACGACGTACTAGAACAAAAGAAAAAAGAAATCCGCGCAGAAATGGAAAAAGAAATACTAGGCTACAAAACAGACCTACTTAACAATCAAAAAACCTTCCAAGACAGCATCAACACTTCAATAGAAAAAATAGCAAAACTAAACGAACAATCCTACGCAATGAGCGAAGAAAACAAAAAAATGATTGAAACAGTAAACAAAGACTTATCCGAAACAAAACTAAAAGGAATAAAAGTAAGACGCTCAATAGCAAGAACAGTACTAATGGTATTTGGAATCGCATCACTTGCAGGAGCAGCAGGACTAATTGTATACACCCTATTTTTTACTACATTCAACATGGACCACCTAACAAGCGCAATAGTACTAGCAATAATCGGAGCAGCACTAACACACCTATCAACAAACATATAACCACACCCACCCCCAACTTAACACACTTACTTAGCAAATTGAAGCCACAAGAAGAGCTTTTTATTCCTTTCTTAGAGCCGTCACGCCGGCTCGCGGGCGAAGCCCCATAGGGGCTGACAAAACCACCTCGCAGACGAAGCCTTGCGGAGATTTATTCAAGGTCGTCACGCCGGCTCCAAGTAAAACCCTTTGGGTTTTACGGGACCTAATCAAGTCCGCTTGATTGGTCCAACAAAGCCACTGCTTTGTTAGGACCCACAAAGCTACGCTTTGTTTGGTCGCGGGCGAAGCCCCATAGGGGCTGACAAAACCACCTCGCAGACGAAGCCTTGCGGCAAGCTTCGCATGAAATAAATTGCCAACAAAACCCACAGCAAGAGCTTTTTATTCCTTTCTTAGACAACTTTTATATAACAGAGATGAGAAAAATGGCAACTGATAAAAAGAAAGATTTCCAAAACGAACTCGCAAAATACTTAGCAGAAAAAGATTTTGTATACGGACCAGAACCCGAACTATACACCCCAGTAGCAGGATTCTATTCCTATGGACTAATAGGAAAAGCAATGAAAAACAAAGTTGAGAACGTAATAAGAGAAGTATTTACCCAAAACGGATTTTATGAAGTTGAATACCCAATTGTTACTCCTGAAATTATATGGAAAGCAAGCGGACACATAGAAGGATTCAACGACCCAGTAATAATATGCTCAAAATGCAAAGCATCATTTAGAGCAGATAAACTAATTGAAGAACAAACTGACTTAAGAACCGACCACATGAAAGATGATGAATTAATAAAAACAATTAAAGAAAAAGAAATCACTTGCTCCTCCTGCAAAGGAAGACTAACACTTGAAATAAACAGACACAGCCTAATGATGAAAACAACAATAGGCCGCGACACAGTAGCATACAACAGACCAGAAACAGCAACAACAACATACTTACCATTCAAACACTACGTAAACTTTTTCCGCGGAAAACTACCATTCACAGTTTTTCAAATAGGAAAAGCATTCAGAAACGAAATCTCACCAAGACAACACCTACTACGACAAAGAGAATTCACCCAAGCAGAAGCACAAATATTCTTAAGTAAAGAACAAAAACAAAACTTTGAATTATTCAAACGCGATGCAGAACAAACTATTTTATTATGGACAGAAGAACTACAAAAAGCAAATAAAGAACCTGAAGAAATAACATTAAAAAACACAATTGCAAAAAAATACTTAAAAAACCAAGCATACGCATGGTCACTACTACTCGCACAACAAATGTTTTTATCAATAGGAATCCCAAAGAAAAAAATGAGATTTAGACAACACCACACAGACGAAAAAGCATTTTACGCTGACGACGCATGGGACCTAGAAATAGAATTAAACTCATTCGGATGGACAGAATGCTGCGGAATACACGACAGAACAACATACGATTTAACCCAACACGCAAAATACTCAAAAACAGAACTCACAGTAAGAAGCGAAGACGGCAAAACATTCACCCCCGAAGTAATAGAAATAGCATTTGGAGTAGACAGACCATTTTACGCACTCCTAGACATAGCATTTTTCAGAAGAGAAACAGATGCACAAAGAACAGTACTCTCAATCCCACCCAAAATGGCACCAATAGAAATAGGCGTACTCCCACTACTAAAAAAAGACGGGCTACCTGAAAAAGGAAAAGAAGTACTAATAGCACTAAAAGGATTTAGAACATACTACGACGAAGCAGGAAGCATAGGAAAAAGATATTCAAGACTTGACGCAAGCGGAGTACCATACTGCATCACAATAGACCACGACTCGCTAAAAGACAACACAGTAACAATAAGAGAAAGAGACACACTAAAACAAGTACGCATAAAAATAAATGAACTCGCACCAAAATTAAGAAAAGCAATGAAAGAAGGAAAACTTGAATAAAAAGGTAAACACTATGGACCCAAGAACTGAACTAAGAAAAAAACTCCTCGCAAAAACACGCGAAAAAATAAACGAAAAACTAGCAGGAAGAGAAATCCACATAATAAAAGCAATAAATTTACTAGGAGACCTAGACTCAATTGAAAACCTCTTAAACGAAAACGCAAGCGAATGGAAAGCCCGCGCACCAAACGGACAAGCACTCACTAGATACACAGAACTAGAAGAAAACTCAAAGAAAATCCAAACAGAAAAACAAAAACTCTCCGAATTTGTTACAAACGAAATGACCTTGGAATTCCCAAACTTTTCAGTACTCGCAACACCAATAATAGGAGCAAAACTCCTCTCAAGCGCAGGCTCAAAAAGAAGACTATGCTTCATGCCAGCCTCAACAATACAAGTACTCGGAGCAGAAAAAGCACTCTTCGCCCACATGAAACAACACGCCCTAAGCCCAAAACACGGACACTTATTCAACCACCCGCTTTTACAAAAACTCTCAAGAACAAAAAGAGGAAAAGCAGCACGAATAATAGCAGGAAAACTAGCAATCGCACTAAAACAAGATTATTTTAACGGAGAAAACACCTCACAAAAAGTTCTAAAAGAACTTGAAAGTCACATAGCAAAAATTGCTGCTGAACCAGAAAAAGAAAAAATTCGAAAACCAGAAAGAAGACCCAATAGCTTTAATGATTACAAACAAACTAGGACCCGCCCATTACGAAGAGAAGGATTCAGCGGCAAAAAAGATTCTAAATTTAAACCACAAAACAAAGTACAATACAAAGACCCAAACCCAACATTCTCAAGAAGAAAATGATTTCAAATAATTCGAGTTTTGGGATAACAATTAGCTCCAGACTTATTAACTTTACCCGCACAAAAACCTTTTAAAAACACAAACTACTCTAATCAATTAATGAAAGAACTATCTAGCGGAATCTATTCTAACGGAAAACAAATATACACAAAAAACCTAATACTAGGAAAAAAAGTGTACGGCGAAAAACTCATAAAAGACGGAATTATCGAATACCGCGAATGGGACGCATACAGGTCAAAATACTGCGCTGCAGTAAAAAATGGTCTTAAAGAAAACATATTCTATAAAGGTGCAAGTGTACTATATTTAGGAAGCGCAGAAGGAACAACAGTAAGCCATGTATCAGATATTGTTGAAGACGAAGGCAACGTATTCTGCGTAGACATAAGCGAAATCGCAATGATGAAACTAGTAAAACTAGCAGAAGAAAGAGCAAACATTTTACCCATACTAAGCGACGCACAAAATATACACAATTATAAAACTACAATTACAGAAACAACAGGCAAAGTAGACACACTATTCCAAGACATCTCCCAACGCAACCAAGCAAAAATATTTGTAAGAAACTCAGAACTACTAAAAAAAGACGGACTAGGAGTCCTCACACTAAAAACAAAAAGCATCTCCCAATCAAAAGAAAAAGACGAAGTACTCGAAAGCGAAGTTAAAATACTCAAAAAAACATTTGATATACTGCAAATAATAGACCTAGAACCATACGAAAAACACCACTACATTATATTAGTAAAAAAGAAGTGAAACAAATGCACAAAAACCAAAACAATAAAAACTCTAAAAAAATATTGAAACCTAAAAAAGTAATCCCAAACACAACCAATACTAAATCATACCCACAAACAAAACTTCACCCAACTTTGCCAATAGGACTACCACTAAGCGAACTAAAAAGAAAAATAATTCACATACTATTTGGAATATTCTTTATCTCGTTGATTTACTTTTTAGGCACCGAAACAAGCCTAAAAGTACTAGGAGCATGCTTATCACTTGGAGTGATAATTTCACTAATAATAAAAAAAGGAATCAACATCCCATTCTTGAAAAAAATAGTTGAAAGCGTTGAGCGAGAAAACGAGAAGATTTTCCCAGGAAAAGCAGCAGTATACTTCTTCATCTCCGCAATAATAGTTTTATTCATATTCAAAGACAACCCTCAAATAGCACTCGCAGCACTAAGCGTAGAAATATTCGCCGACGCCGCAGCAGCGCTAGTAGGAATGAGCTTTGGAAAAACAAGAATCTACCGAAAAAAAACACTAGAAGGAACATTCACTTGCCTAGTAGTAGCAACAGTAACAACATGGTACTTCTTCCCAATATTACCCCTATTAGCCATATTTGCAGGAATTATAGCAACAATAGTAGAAGTACTACCACTAGACGACAACCTGTGGGTCCCACTCATAACCGCCACCGCAATAAAAGCCGCACTAATGTTTTAAGCACAAAAAGACCGCTTAAGAAACAATATAAAACTTCACTACAAAAGCATATTTATAATGCAACAAAGTTGGAGTTATAACATAAAGCCCTGTAGTATAGTGGATGAGTATAAATCCGTCCTAAGGATTAGATGCGGGTTCGATTCCCGCCAGGGCTGTAAAATGCCAAGGACTATTACTTTGCTAAAATTGATTTTAAAGAATGTTGCACTAAATGTGCATTCATGTCAAAGTAAATCTTAATAATTGAAAAAATTAAGATTAACATGATATTAAGTTGTGTTGAAATAAGCCCCATTTCTGAAAAAATTACTATACTGAGCGTACCAATAATAATAATTAAAATTATTGATTTAACTCGCCCCATAAACACAGCAGATGAAGCCTTGAAAGTCTCTTTTTCACCATTTAGATACTTAATGAAAGAAAATAAGTGATTTATAAACAAAATTATTATTGACACAATAAATGCAATTACCCCTTCCAAACTCCCAAATAATTGTATCTTAGTTTGAGCCTCCACCAAAGACACAAAGCCAATGAAAAATGCAGCACCTATAAAAAACCAAAAAATAACAAATAATAAAAAAGTTAAAAAACAAATTACTATAAATAAACCCCCAATACCACCAAAATCAACATTAGTTTCAATCTTAACCGCTTTTTGCATTTCTTCTTCCTTTGCCATTTTATTAAGTAATCCATTTCGCTCTTTATCACTCATCTTAATCTTAAGCCATTCAGGGTTAATTTTCCTTTCATAAGCAGGATCATTAAAAACCATATTTTTATTAAATAAATAAGATTTCGAATAATGAAAAAACCCAATAATTAAAACCTGCACAAAGTAAGTAACTAAAATTATTGCAAAACCCAAAGTATAGAATAAAGCCAGAATAAGAACTAGAATATTTGAGAAAAGTAAAAACAACCCTGTTTGAGAAGCAAAAACCGATTTAAAATCAACAAATTTACTCAGCATAAAAATCAACTGGTTTTATGCTCGCCAAAAACAATTGTAACTTCTTTAAGCACAACTATAAGCGAAATAATTGCGACTAAAAAAAACAACCAATAACCTTCCATAGTCCCCCTAAAAACATCCCCACTAATAGTACCCCAAATTTGACCCGCCGAAATCAAAAAAGCCACTAACGCAACAACAAGCGCGGCCTTATCATTATCCCTCTTATTATTTCTATTAAAGAAAAAATAGTACGCGACAAAAAGGAAAACAACAAAGAGAATAATACTCATGTCCCCAAACCAACTACCAAAGAAACTAACCATACCAAAATAATACCAAACACCCTATTTATACTTAATTGCTACAACTAGCTTTTTATTCAGCAAAAACACAAGTATAAAGGTGCCAAAATGAACAACTATTTATACAACCACTCAAAAAAACCAATAAAAATACTCGGAATAGCCAGCGCAAAAAGACGAAAATATGAATGCGCAAAAGAAGACCCAATAAGCACACAACTGCTAAAAATAACGCTAAAAGAAGCCCAAAAAGAAGGAGCAATAACCCAGCTAATTGACCTCCACGATTTAGAAATAGGGGCATGCAAAGAATGCTACTCTTCCTGCCCAGCACAATGCAGGTTTAGCGAAAAATTGTTTCGCTGCGACTGCTACGTAAGAACCCACGACCACCTAATCACAAAAGACATTAAAGCCCACAAAATAGAAGACGCATACGATTTATTAAGCAAAAAAGAATTCTTCGAACTCTACCACTCAGAAGGCGCATTCTCACCAAGAGACGACATGTGGATAGTTTACAAAGCAATGATAGAAGCAGATGCAATAATATTCTCAACTTTCACTAGCTTTTACTCAAGACCCGCACTACTCCAAGTAATGCTCTCAAGACTCTGCGCACTAGACGGAGGAATAGAAGAACTCTGGGGCGACGGCAAAAACCTAAAAGCATCCTACGAGTACGCACAAAACAAAAGCAAATACAAACAGCGCCTCTATGGTCGCCACGTAGGATTCATAAACTCAAGCAAAGAAGGCGACATGGTAACCCCCGACCTACTAAAAGCATGCACAATGATGGGAATGAAAAACATCCCCTTAGGAGTAGCATACCACGTTTCATGGTACAACGACGCCACTCACAAAACAGACAAAAAAAATGCGCTCACAGACAAATACACTCTACGCCTCGCAAAAGAAATGGCTAAAAAAATGGTTGAAGAAATAAAACAAAGCAACAGAAAATACGGAAAAATAGTTGATTTAGTATAAACACAAAACCCTGATTAAATAAAAAACACAAAAACAAAATTTATACTAAACCAGATGCCAATTAAACCCCAAACTCATCCAAATCAATAAAACCCTTAGTTGAAACTTTAACACCCTCACTCTTAAGCCTCTTGATTTTAGCCCTAGTTCCAAAAGCATAACCCCCAACAAAACCATTACTCTTCACCACCCTATGGCAAGGAATCTTTTTGGTATTTGAATTCTTATTAAGTGCATTACCAACAGCCCGAGCGGATTTTAGTGAGCCGATTTTTCTTGCAATACCAAAATAAGTAGAAACCCTGCCTTTAGGAATCTTTGCACATACATTGTAAACGCGCTCTTTAAATGATTGCCCCATAAAGAAAACCGTTGAATAGAAATCATTATTAAGTTCATCAGGGCTATATTGTTAATATGGATAAGCTTGCAATGACAATCGCCGGAGAAATTACACTCTCAAACGACCCAGGCGGAAGCATGAAAAAATGGAGAGAAATATTTGCAGTACACCAAACAGAACTAGCAAGCTTCTTAAAAGTCTCATCCTCAACAATCTCGGATTATGAAGGAGGAAGAAGAAAAAACCCAGGAATTGGAGTAATAGCAAGATTTGTCAACGCACTAATTGACATGGACAAAAACAGAGGCGGAAAAGTAGTAAAACAACTAGAAAAAGATTTTGCACAAGAAAGAAGCACAGCATTTGAAAGCCACGAATTCACATCAGGAATAAAAGCAACAGAACTCGTAAGAAAAGTAAACGGAGAAGTAGTATGCCTCCCACACAAAATCAAAGAAGAAACAGTATTCGGTTACACTATAATTGACTCAATCAAAATGATACTAGAAGTACCAGTACATGAATACATGATGATTTACGGAAAAACACCAAACAGAGTACTAGTATTTAGACACGTAGAAAACGGAAGAAGCCCAATGATAGCAGTAAAAGTAGGAAGATTCTCAACCGACATGAAACCAAGCATGATAATACTAAACGGAGTATTCACAACAGAAAAACCAGTTGACCCACTAGCAATAAAAATCGCCGAAAGCGAAAAAATCCCACTCGTAACAACAGCAATGCCAATAGAAGAACTAATAAAAGCACTAATCGAATTTGAAAAATAAATCCACCTAAACACAACTTAACCTTAGTGAATTGAATGGAAGAAAATAAAGCATTTTGGTTATTCCCACCCAGACTCGTAGTCCTAGTATCCACAACAGACACAAAAGGCAATTATAACGTAGCCCCACACTCTGAATTCATAAACTTATACGGAAACGAACACCTCCTCATCGCATCCGCAAAAAACCACGACACTTACTCAAACATAGAAGAAATAGGCGAATTTGTTATAGGAATACCACCAATAAGTATCGCAAAAGCAATTTCAATCGCAGGCAAACCATTCCCAAAAGGAGTTAGCGAATTCGAAAAAACAGGCCTCACCCCAATACCCTCCACAAAAATAAAAGCCCCACTAATAAAAGAATGCATCGTAAACTTTGAATGCAAACTCGAAAAAAAAATTGAAGACGTAGGATACGGAAGCTTATTTATCGGCAAAATACTTACAACACACTACAACCAAGAAAATATAACAGACGAAATGAATACAAGACTAAACACCAAAGCCACACTACATGTTTACAAAGGCAGGGTTTACACCACAACAAACAAAGAAACAATAGACACAGAAATAGATTTCAAAAAAATCTAATAAAAATATAAAAAAACTATTTTTTAACTAAATAAGAAACTATTTTTTAACTAGATAAGTAATCCTGTACTTTTGAGCTCTATCTTCTTCTTCTCCAATAAGTTTTTTTGAAATCTTTGGAGTAGTTTTGTATAATTTTGCAAGTTTTCTTGAAACCCTACTCGCCGCCTTTTTTGAGCCAACCCACAAGTCATACCCCGTAGGGCCTTTAAGCGTCTTAACTACTGCAGAAAGAGAATCTTTTGATTGCTCACTAGCTAGTAATTCTTTAGCTATTTGCATCATACCCTCAGCATCTTCTGCACTTGAAGAACGAAGCTGAATAATAGCTTCACGATAATTAGAAACAAGCTTCATGCACGAATCACAAGAAACTTTCTCAAGATAAAATTCATAGTCTTTTTTTTGTTCAAGAAGAACCCCATCAATAAAACCAGTAATCGTAATATGCGCAGAAAAATCATTTTCAGTTAAAGGTTCGAGTTCAACAAAAGTCTTTGCTTGATCTACATCAGAATTAACTTTAACTTTCGCAGCAACTTCACCAGCAATTAACTCAAAATTATACTGCCCCCACTTTCCCTTCACCCTAACTTTCCCGCACTTAACACACCTTTCAATTACAAAATCTTTTACTTCAAAAAGAGAGTGTTTTTTAAAATAACAATTCGCACAAATACCACTCACAAGCGAATCAGTAACCTTCCCGCACTTCGCACAAAACTTTTCAAAACCCATTTAAAACACACTAGAAAAATAATACTATTTAAAAAAATAAAAAATTAATTTTTCCCAAACTCAGTCTTCTTACCCATTTGAATTGAACTAGCTTTGATTCCAGTTTCATCCTTAATTCGCTGACTAAAAAGTTGCATTACTTTCTTATCCCCGTGAACCATAAAAATCTCTTTAGGACTCCACTTCTTAATCGCACTAATCATCTCACTCTGGCTCGGATGCGCAGAAAACTCAAACTTCTCATACCTACACCCAACTTTAACAATCTGATTATTTTCAGGATTAGGAATCTTCCCCTCATTAAGAAGCATTCTACCAGGAGTACCCTCCGCCTGATAAGAAGTCAAATGAATCTTACTCAATGGATCATTAATAATTTTCTTTAAATAATGCTGAACAGGACCGCCCTTCATCATCCCAGAAGTAGAAACAATAATCCCTGGTTGCTTCAACGCTTTAGACCGGCCCTGTTTACCTTGCACCCACTCAACACTATTAAGCGCCTTCTTCAACCCCTTAGGATCCTTAACAAGTTCAGGATACTTAAAATAAACTTCAGAAACCTGCTTCCCCATCCCGTCAAAATAAATCGGAGCCTCAATATTATACTTAGAAAGAATATCAATAATTTCCTGACTCCTCCCAATCGCAAGAACAGGAACAATCGCCCAACCACCACGCTCAACAGTACTCTGAACAGACTCACAAAAAGCCTTCTCTTCAAGCTTACGGTCCTGCTGCTCCCTATCACCATAAGTAGACTCAGTCATCAAATAATCAACTTTACCCATGTTAAGATCAGCACCAATATGAAGCTGAGTCTCAAGAACCTTATAATCCCCAGTATAAACAAAAGTATTTTCTCCATAAGTAAACTTAGTCATAGCAGAACCCAAAATATGCCCCGCATCAAAAAACTCAAGCGACAAATCATTCGAAATATTTAATTTTTTATTAAACGGAGCAACAAAATTATATTTATGCGTCCTCTCAATCTCAACCTTATTATACTTAGGAGCCATCCCCTCAAACTCAGCAATCTTAATCGAATCCTTCCACAAAATATCAGCTAACTCCAGCGTCGGCTGAGTCATAAAACTCAAACACTCAGAATTCTTGTAAAAATAAGGCAAAAGCCCAGAGTGATCCAAATGCGCATGAGAAATCACAACCGCCTTAACATGCTCATTAATCTCAAGCGGATACTCAATAGCATCAATATTAAGTTTAATCCCATAATCAAGCAAAAACTTTTCGCCAAAATCAAGAACAAACGCACTCCTTCCAACTTCCTCACAAGCACCATAACCAGTAATGCTAAACTTCTTACTAACCATAAAAACAAACCTTTCTCAATTAACAAAATAACATTAAAATACTTTATATGCCTTTGCACAAAAAAAATGAACCCCACAAAACCCTAATACAACAAAACCAAATAAAAAATACAACAAAAAAAAGCAAGATACTTTTGACTAAATAAAAAAAGAAAAAAAGAGGACTCCACTAAAGGAGTCACTCTCTTTAATTTTAACAACTACCGCCTTGAACAGTTGAAGTAGATGCGCTTAGAGCAGTATTACACTCACCAGGAGCAGTAGTAAAAGAATCACAAATTGCTTTCTTATACCCTTCAGAGTCCCCGTACGCATAAACAACAGGAACATTCTGGCCGCTAATAACCTTAGTTACTTCCGCACCATTAATTAATAGTGTAGGAGAACCAGTAGCGCCGACAGCACTAGAAGCAGCTTGACTTTGAGTCATCAAACTAACCCCTTCACTAGCCACACACGCATTGATTTTTGCTATATCCAAACCAAGAACAGTTGCTGCACTTTCCCAGCATGAACCATCACTACCGCAGTTATCATTCACCATAGTAGTGAAATAAAACCACTTATTCATGTCATAGTACTTAGCAACACAAGCTTCTCGCTCATTTTGAGTAACTTCAGGAGCCCCGTGCAAAGAATTAACAGTATTCCCATTCACAGAAACAATGTAATGCACATTAAACTCCGCCTTATCCTTTAACAAATTATAAACTGGGAACATTGTATCCTCAGCCTGGTTCCCATAAGGACAAAAACTCATAACATACAAATCAACCACAGGTTTAGCCGTTTTAATTGGCTCAACACTAGCAGTAGGCTGTACTTCAGGTTTTGGCAAAGCCTTTGACATATCAAACTTCTGCCCGATTAAAAGAGTATTACCTTGTGCATAAACACTTCCACCAGCAACTTCTGCGCCATTCTGGATAATTGAATAACCAATCTCAAATAATCCATCGCCTAAATCATTAACATCAGAAATAACTGCAGTAACTGTACTATCAGTAATTAAATTCTTGTTAATATAATCTCCAACCTGAGCCTTCAAAGCCGAAGTATCAACACTAGCATTACTTGTCGTACCAAGAAAAGCTCCCTCTGAACTAAGACCCGTATTATAACCAACATACGTGCCCACAAGAGCCGCAACCAGCACAAGCACTAAAATTATAACCACAGTAGCCAAACTAAATCCTAATACTTTGTCTCCCGCAGACTTTGATTCAACCTTTTGCTCTTGATGAGCAGAATCATAAACCTTATGCTCTTTACCCATAACAAAATCCTCCTATAGAGTAACTTTAAGACCACTTGCTACTATTTAAGTCGCAAGCAGGATTAACACCACCACTACTTGAAATAACGCTCCCATTCACAGGATCCTTACCAGTCAACTGATTCAAAGTACAAATAGCCCCCGAATCAGGCCCATCACAATTACCATAACTAACCCAATTATAAAGAGCAACACCACCAACAACAGCAGACCACACAAGAGAAATAATCATAGCAATAGTAACAATCAAAGACAACACTTCAAAATTCTTAAACACAAAACCCCCAAGAGGCTTACTCAACCTAGCAAAACCAGAAGAAACCTTAACCTTCATCTTCTTATCAAAAGAAGAAGTACACTTCCTCAAAGTCGCCTTCCTAAAAACACAATCAAGAGCCTCAAAAAAATACGCCCTATACCTAGCAGAAAAAATACCAAGAACAGCAAAAACAATCAACGCAATAAAACAAATCATCAACAAAAACCCCTACCAAAATACTCCAAAAAAAACCCTACTAAACCCCATAAAAGGTAAAGAAATCACCAAGGAAAATGTTTAAAAACAGAGGCAAAACCCACTAAAAAAACCAAAAAAAAGAAACAAAACAAGAGAAACGAAACAAAAAAGCACTACTTCAGAAAAAAACTTGCTTTGTTCAAACTTTTTGACAAAAAGAGTACTTTCAACATTACCATTACTTTTTTGTTAATTCAAATTTTTTGCTATTATTTGTGCCATTCCATGCCTATGCCGTGGACCGCCAGCATGTGATTCAAACGGACACAAATATTCATCATATTTTATTATTTCCCAATGAGCATATAACTTTTTGAGTTCATTTTTCTTCAAAAGTGATTCAAACTTTTTGTTAGGATTTTTTACTGTAAAAGCACTTACAACATTAAGTCCATTTTTAACTGTGTGTGCTTTCATCTTTTGAATTAACCCAGTTCTGTTCTTAGGAGTTAGAAATTGAAGGACATTATTACACACAATGAGATCATACTTTCCAGATATTTTCAAGTTATCAATTTCAATCATTTTTGTTTTCAATTTCAGATTTGAATTTTTAGCATATCTTCTTGCTTTTTTTAACCCTTCAACTGATTTGTCTAGCAGTGTCACATCAAATGCTTTGCCAGCTAAAAATAAGGCATCCCTTCCTTCCCCACCCCCAATATCCAAAACCTTCCCAGTACGAATATGATGCAAAGCGTCGACTACTATTTGATTTGGGGTTAATCCATAGTAAAACTCTTTATTTTTATAAATTAAGTCACAGTCAACCACTGGAGACAAAGAATTCTCTTTTTCCACAATCTTACCCAGTTCACTCAAATCATCAATGTAATAATCAGGTTCAAAACTCTGAAGGTTTTTGTTCACGGCCAGTTTTGTAGTTAATATTACCGTTTTCATTCCAATTTGACTTGCAGCAGTATCCTCGTTTAAATTATTACCAACCATTAAACATTCACTAGGCAAAATCTTGATTTTTTTGTTTTTGTTTAGTTTATCTAAAAGCAAGTGAAATATTTTGAGTTCACTTTTAATTGTGCCTTCTTCATGTGACATTAAAAATTCATCAAAATATTTGTAAATCCCATTCTTTTTTGCTATAAGCCGATTACTATCATCACTTGAATTTGTTACTACACAAAGACTAACATTTTTGTTTTTAAGTGCTTTAAGCATGGCGAGGGTATTTGGCATAAGCACAGATTTATTGAGCCGGCAATTAATATAATACTCATTCATTAACTTTGCGACACGCGGAGTAAATTTAGCCCCCAAAGCAGTGAGAAAAACTTTTTCAAAATAATTTCTAACAGGCGCACGGTGTTTATTATGAAACTTCCCCCACCCATGTATTGCAACACTATGCGCCTGCAATATTTCAACATCACTAAAATTGAGTTTATGTTTTTTTAAGAACTTCTTATATTCATTTAGATACTCGTTACCACCACCTAAAGACCTAACTAAAGTATCCCCAAAATCAAAAATAACACACTTAATCATTAGAAGATACTTCAAAGGATAAGCTTAAAATTTTCTCCTTTGATTACGACAAATACAATACACCAACCCAAACGTATTTGGGATTTTTAATTATAATGCAACTTATTTTGTTATATGATTCCAGACAAGATTAGCGAAGGAGATGAAATAAGAGTCATTTCGCCAGCCATGAGCATGTCCATTATTTCAGAACAAACTAAAAGCATTGCAAATTCTAGGTTTGAACAAATGAAATTAAAACCAAGCTTTTCAAGACACGTTTCTGAAATTGATGAATTTAATTCTTCATTAGTAAATTCAAGAATTGAAGACCTCCACGACGCATTTTTAGATAAAAATGTTAAAGCGATTTTAACTACAATTGGCGGATTCAACTCGAACCAATTACTAAAATACATTGATTTTGATTTAATTAAAAAGAACCCAAAAATACTATGCGGATACTCAGACATCACAGCATTAGCAAACGCAATATACGCAAAAACAGGATTAGTTACTTACTCTGGACCACACTATTCAACTTTTGGAATAAAATACGAAACAGAATACACCACGGATTATTTCAAAAAGTGCTTAATGTCAAAAGAAAACTACCAAGTCACCCCAAGCGAAACATGGAGCGATGATAAGTGGTACATAGACCAAGAAAAAAGGAATTTAATAAAAAACCCAGGTTATGAAGTGATACACCAAGGAAAAGCAAAAGGTACAATTATTGGAGGAAACCTTTGTACACTAAACCTCCTCCAAGGTACAGAATTCATGCCATCACTAAAAAATACAGTACTGTTCATTGAAGATGATTCTATGTCAGACCCCCAAATATTTGATAGAGACCTACAATCACTACTACACCAAATTGAATTTGACAAAGTAAAAGCGATACTTGTTGGAAGATTCCAAAACGAATCACACATGACTAATGGCTTACTAAACAAAATACTCACAACCAAAAAAGAACTAAACAACACCCCAATAATCACAAACATAGACTTCGGTCACACAAACCCACTAATCACATTCCCAATTGGCGGCAAAATTGTTATTGATGCTACCAACAAAGATAAACCATTAATAGAAATTACCGAACATTAAAAACCACAAATTCAAACAAATATAACTCTTAGTAGAGCTTACATTAGTTGTTGATAATATGCCAAAAATAATAATTATCACAGGACCCCCAGCTTCTGGAAAATCAACAATTACAAAAAGACTTGCAGAACTTGCTGATAAAGGCGCGGTCATAAACGTTGATGACTTGCGCGACATGATTAAAGCAGGACAAGTAAAACCATGGGAACAAAAAAATGAAGCAAAAGAACAAATACTGCTTGGCACAAAAAACGCTTGCACACTAGCAAAAAACTTGCTAGAAGCAGGATTTGACGTTTTCATCGACGACGTTATTATTAGTGGTGAACTAATTAACGAATATAAAAAACATTTAGGTAAAGAATTGAAAATCATTGTACTCTTACCCACAGAAACAACTATCACAAAAAGAGATGGTGTTAGAGGCCCTGATGATAAAATGGGAAAACGCGCAACAGAATTACACAAAAAGTTCTTTGAAGCAAAAGATAAAATAAACTGGCAAGTAATTGACAACAGCAAAATAACAATAGATGAAACCGTACAAAAAATAAAGGTGCTAACAAATGAAACACGTTAATGCAATTATTATATTTATTTTCAATACAAATAAAGACAAAGTCTTAATGCTTGAGCGTGTAAAGAATCAATTTGGCTTTGACTGGGGATTTATGTGCGGAAAATTTGAAGAAAGCGAAACAGCAGACACTTGCGCAACAAGAGAAATTGAAGAAGAACTAGGACTCAAAAACCTTGTTTTAACAGAATTTAAAAAAGTTAAACACGAAAAAGACGGCGAAACATACTACCACCACTACTATTACACCACAATCCCAGAAACTACTTTAATTAAATTCCAAAAAGAAGAAATCAAACAAATAAAATGGTTCAACCTTGACAAACTACCAAAAAACAGAGCACCAGACGACCCAAAAGAAGCGATTTTATTAAAATAAATAGGCTTTTTTATTTAAGGATTAACAAAACAAAAAACATCCATATTTGCTTAATATAATCAACCAAGCGGTTGAAGAATAATCAACTTCACTCATATTAACCCCAAAATCAGTAATTAATACATGGAAGAACGAATAATTGAATATTTCAAGGATTCTGAAATACACTCCATAATTACAGAGCTATCAAAACAAAACTTCTTATTAGTAAAACATGACTCACAAACAAAAAAACTCTATTTCAAACAATTCGACAAACTCCCAGAAACCCTAGAAATAGTATCCCCCTGAGGCGAAAAAATGTTTTCAAAATACGAACAAACCGCTAAAAAAATAAACGAAGAATACAAACACATTTACAAAAAAATGGTAAAACAACTCCAAAAACAACTAAACAAACCCCAAAAATGGAAAACCCCCCAACCCCAAAATATAATAAGTGAGTGAACACATATGCTCTCCGTAATAGACAACGCGTACCTAAGAAAAGCCCAAGAAAACACAACCTTCACAATAAAACACCAAAAAATCCTCTTCATGCTACTCTACCAAAAAAAATACTATGAAAAAGGAGAACTACTAGGACTAACAAACAACTCACTAGAAGAACTAGACGAAATACTAAACGACCTAGAAAAAATAGGCATAATCACAATAGAAGGCTGGCTAGTAAAAATAACCGACCACACCCAACTATTCGGAGAAGAAATAGAAGAAAAAACAAGAATACTAGCAAAAGGTCGGAAAAGAATATAAGGAGAAATAGAAGAAAACTAATAAAGAACAAGAAACCAATATAAACAACAAAAAAGAGAGATACATAATGGAAATCGAAAACGAGATAGTTGAATACGTTAAGAAAGAACCAACTGTGATAGGAGCACTCATTTTTGGATCCTATGCAAGAAATCCTGAAGGAAAACATAATGATATTGATGTTCTTGTAGCAACAAACGCGAACTGGAAGAAAAGAGAATCAATAACAATCCAAGAACTGCACGTAGAAGTATTTTACAACAATATTAACGAAATAAAAAAAGAACTCAACCATCCATTTGAACTCGACAGAAATAGCTGGTTTGAATATACAAAAATACTATTTGACACAAACAACAAAATCCAAGAACTAATTAACTACGCACAAAACACAACAAAACAAAAACTAGCAAACTTTAACAAAAACTGGTGGCAGTACAAAATCGGAGACACCCTGCAAGACTTGCAAAATGAAACAAACCCTAACCAAAAAGCCTTTCTTTCACAATGCCTATTCAGAGACATTATAACAACATTCTTCCTCTCAAAACACACACTACCTCCAAAAGACAACTACTGCATCAAAAAAATAGAACTAATAGACAAAAAGTTTTCTAATATTGCAAACAAATTCACTCAAACAGCAAATCTAGACGAACAAGAACAACTAATATGTAAAATGCTTAATTACCTAGAAAAAGACCTTGGAAAACCAACAACAAGACTAACCACAACAAAAACCTCTATAAATATAAGTAATCAATCAAAACCCCCAAAAATGAGGTTTAAATAAAAAATGGGATATAAAATAGTCATGCAAGCAAACACGTTAATGTCGATATTTGGAGAAAACACTGCAAAGTCCAAAATAATACAAATACTTGCAACAAACGAACCATTAACAGCAAAACAAATCCACTACAAACTCAAAAGGCAATTTGCAGTAACAAGCACATACCAAGCAATGCACAAAACACTAAAACAAATGCTAGAAGAAGAAATTCTAACAAAAAAAACAAAAACTTATTCATTAAATCAAACTTGGGTGGAAAACTACAAGAAAACTGCAGAGCAACTGGATGCAAAAACAAAAACAAACCCAAAAGAACTATCACTAGATGACATGCAAGAAGGCGAAACGGTACACTTACCCTTCAAAGGAATCCTTGAAGTAGGATGGTTCTTAGTAGACAAACTAATGATTACAAACAACCCTGACAAAAAACCATGCCTAGCCCTATGGCGATTTTGTTATTCAATAATAGGACTAGAATCCAAGCACCTAATTGGCCTAAAAAATGCATTCACTCAAAACGAATGGTACGCTTTTGTTGAAGAAAAAAACAAAGTCGACCAAATGTTTGGAGAAACACTAAAATCCTACGGACTAAAAAAAATACAATACGGCATAAAATGCGCCACCCCACTTAGTGACAAAATGATAATAGGAGACTATATTGCAGAAATGATATACCCATCAACATTTAGAAAACTCTGGGAAATACAAAACCGACTACCAATAAAAATAATAGAATTCAACCTAGCAAAACACCTAATGAACATGCGAGAACTACAACCACGAATAGAAGTAATAATCACGAAAAACAGCAAACTAGCAGACGAATTTAGAAAAGAATACATACACCAAAACAAAGCAAAAAAATAACCCCTAATAAGTGTTTTAATAAAATCACTTCATTAAACAAATATGCCTAATACCATGTTTACTCCAATTCTAGACACAAATTCTACAAAATCAGCCATAGTTACTATTCTAGGGCAAGGCGCGCCTTTATCATTAAAACAACTTAATGCGGAAATCCAAAAACAGACCAACAAACAAATTACCTACCAAGCCACCCACAAAACAGTAAAAAAGCTTTTAGAAGAAAAAGTCTTGCAAAAAACAAGCGAAAAGAAATATACTATAAATAAAGGGTGGATATACAACACCGAGGTACTTTTGAAAACAATGAAAGACAATATTGATTCCAAAAATGAATATGAAAAAGTTAGTATATACACCTTTGACACATACGGAAAATTTGCGTCAGCAATAATCCAACTCGTACACGACGCTCCAAACCCAGACAAAAAAATTGGGGCTTGCCTTGCAAAACACTCTTGGCCAACAATAGGATTATCAAAAACCGATTATGAACTCCTTTTGGAACTTTTAACAACCGCACAATATTACGATGTTATAACTTCAAAAACCCCTTTAGATGAAGACTTTGGAAAAACACTAGCACAAATGGGAAAAACAGTCAAAGTCGGTTCAAAAATAACCGCCAAATACGACAAATTCTGTGCAGGAGACGACTTATTCGAAGTCGACTTTGGTAATGAAGTTGACAAAGAACTCGACCGCATATTCAAAAAACACCAAAAACTTGACGACTCCACCATAAACGATCTCCTAAAAAACTTAATTGCAAAAAAATCTGAAATACGCATAATACACACAAAATCAAAAAACAAATCAGACCTTTTTCGAAGACAAATCCTCAAAGAATTCAACACCCAACCACCCAATTAAAACCCCTAAAAAATGAAAACATCAACCAAGGGGTTGAACAAAAATCAACTTTAATCATATTAACCCCAAAAACAGCAATTGATGCATGGAAGAGCGAATAATAGAGTATGAAAAGAATTTTGAAATAAATCCAATAATTAATAAACTAATTAAACAACGCTTCCTATTAGTAAGATAAAATTCTAGAATAAAAAGACTCTATTTTAAACAATTCGCCACAATTCCAGAAATCCACGAAATAGTGGCGCCGTAAAGGAGGGAGATATATGCAAATAACCAAGTTTAATGCACAAAGTAAAAGTAAAAAGTGCAACGATTGTATGGGTTGCGCTGGATGCGATTCATAAAAAAAATATTTAAAGGATGCTTTGGAGAATGGACTGGAAAAAATATTTAGTTAAAAATGGTTACCGACGAATACCAATCACTGACAAGTACAGTAGTTTTGTGAATATAGAAAAAGGATTTGCATTTCAATTAAAAAACACTGACTTTGATAAGTTCATTCTCCATGAATCGCCCAAAATGAAAAGTCTTTTTGAATCAGAATTAGGGACTCAAAATAATGGCGGATTTCATATTCAATGGCACATCACCAATAATTGTAATTTGCGTTGCAAGCACTGTTATCAAAAAAAGTATGATTCAAACGAGTTGCCATTAAAGAAACTTAAAAGTATTGCTAACGAACTCCTTATTTTTACAAAACAATTTAGTTTTGAACCCGAATTTTCTTTGACTGGCGGGGAACCCCTTGTTTCAAGATCTTTATTCACTTTAGCAGAACATATCCGGTTAATTTCTCCAAGAGCAAGACTATCGATTATGACTAACGGAACTTTGTTAACCAAAAGTATTGTGAAACGCTTTAAGGAACTTAATATAGACATGGTGCAATTGAGCCTTGAATCTTCAGAACAAAAAGTGAACGATTTTATACGCGGAAAAGGAGTTTATGACAAAGTTTTGAAAGCAATAAAATTATTGAAGAAATACTGCGTGAAATGTTCGCTTCATTTTGTTGCTTCAAAGTATAATGCAAATGACGCAGAGAATTATTTTAAGTTAGCAGTTAAACTCGGGGTCAATAGAGTAACTTTTAGTAATTTGGTTCCAATTGGAAATGGATTCAAAATTTCTGACCAAGTTCTTGAACCACTGGAATTGAAGAACGTTTATTCAAATATTGTATTTCTTGCTAAGAAAAACCCCAAAATTTGCCTCACTACCACACGCCCATTATGGTGCTTGCTTGGAGAAAAAGGAGGATATTGCCCTGTTGGCCTAAGTACAATAACTATATTGCCTGACGGCAAACTCGTGCCTTGCCGCAGACTCCAAGTTGAAGTCGGAAACTTAACAAAACAAAGCTTTTTGGATGCATGGTTTGGCTCCAAAGTCCTTTGGGATTTACGCGACACAAAAAAAATTAAAGTATGCGGAACATGCAAACACAAAGAAAATTGCAAAGGCTGCCGCGGCCTCGCCCACGCCATTAGAGGAGATTATTTAGCCCCAGACCCACAGTGTTGGAAGATAAACAAAAAGTTAAGGTGGAAAAATGATTTGTCGTAATTGTGGTTGTGAACTAATTATAGTTGGAGAAAATAAGTATTTGCACGCTTACAATATTAATATCGGCACCAAAACAAAACCATACCTTGTCAAAGGCGCAGCTCTAATGAGCAGAACTACAACTTGTTATAACCCCGAACCAGAAAGCGTAATAGAGTTAATTGATAACAAAACCAAAGAATTTAAAGAAAAGATATTAAAATGAACAAACACCACAACCAACAACAAACAATGGTGTTGGGCCAACTTAACCTCCAAAAACCCCTTAAAACCCGTAAAACACGCAAAACTAAGCAAAATACTAAAAACCCTCAAAAAAATGGGGTTTAAATAAAAAACGGCGCATAAAATAAGTATGCAATCAGACATACTAACACCAATATTTGGGAATAACACGACAAAAGCCGCAATAATACAATCCCTAAGCGAAAAACCCCTCACACTCAAAGAACTCCACAACCAAGTACAAAAAGCTACTAGCAAAAACATAACCTACCAAGCACTACACAAAGCAACACAAGAAATGATACAAGAAGAAATACTAGAAAAACTAGGAAAAGAAATAACAATAAACAAAGAATGGGTAGAAAAATTATCAAAACTCACAGAACAATTAAAGAACCCAAAAGAACACGAAACAGGAGGAACAAAAACAACCACATACGAATTTGAGACGTTTGTTGACTTCGGAAAGTTTATTATAAAGTTTTTTAATGATGCAAAAAACCCTGAAAATAGACCTGGTATTTGCATAATGAAACACTCTTGGTCCATTTTTGGTATGAGCCGAAGTGATTATGAAGTCCTAGCTAAAATGTTAAAGGAAACAACTTTTTATGATTTAGTTGAAAACGACACCCCTTTAGATAAGATGTTTGGAAAGATGCTTGCACAAATAGGAAAAAAGGTTTACATAGGATTACAAATGAGCTTTCCACATGACTTAGTTTGCAAAGGAGATAATATTGCACAAATATATTTCTCAAAATCTCTCCTGGAAAAGTTTGATGAACTATATAACAAATTCAAAAGTATTGAGGAAGTCCAAATAAATGACCTAATGAAAGAATTTATGGTCCAGAAAACAAGAATATCTGTAATACAGATAGTTGACAAGGATGCCGCGAATAGAATTGTTGATGAAGCGTTAAATCTAATAAAAGGAAAGAAAGGCTTAAATCTATAGAAAGACTAGTGTGATTATATGGTTTTTGAAATAGGGATTGGAACGAGCCAGAATTGGGATCCTGAAAAGGCTGCTTTTGAAGTAATTGAACAGGCAAGGAAAAAAATTAACAACAATCCAACGTTTATATTATTTTTTAGCACTGTACAATATGAAAAAAACAATGGATTTCAAAAAGCCCTTGACAAGATATACACGCAAGTACCAAGGGAAACTCCATTAATTGGTGGCACAGTTGCAGGATTTATGAATGCTGATGGCTGTTACACTCGTGGAATGACATTGTTGATGTGTTACTCAGATGAAATTAAAGTAACATTAGGAATTGGAAAAAATGTAAGAAGGAACCCGAAAAAAGCAGCTGAAAATTGTGTAAAAATGATTAAAAAGAGTATTAAAATTTCCCAAGGAGCAATATTTTCATTTTATTCCTCCGCAGTTGTGCCAATTTATCCATTACTTGGACAAAAACCAGTTATAACTTCAAAATACTTATCTATTGCAACGAACGTGTTTTACGATTTTTCATTAAAAATACTTCAGAAAGGGATCGATCGATCGGATGAATGTTTAAAATATCTCACTTCAGAATTACCTGAGTTTAAATTAATTGCAGGAGGTTGTACAGATGATGTTAAACAAAAAATGAATAAAGTCTTTTTTAATGATAAACTCTCAGATAATGCGATAGTAACTTTGGTTGTGGAAACTAAAATTGAAACTTGTGTTCAAGAGACCAGCGGTTTTAAACCATCAGGAATTGAGTTGTTGATTACAAAAAAGGGGAAAGACGACAGATCATTAATAAAAATTGAAAATCAACCAGCAAAGCAAAAATTCTTAAAAATTATTGGGTGGCCAAACGAGTATCTTGACGATCAAGTTTATAGCAAAATCTTTTGGTACCCTGTAAGGTTTTGTGGCAATGGAACTAAAAATTTGATGCAAGTTTTTGGATTATTTGTACAAGATGAGATAATAATGCCATATAAAATTGAAGGTGATAAACTCGAAATTTTAACCGCTAATGGTAAAAGCATACTTGGCGCCGCGGTTGAAAATATTAACCTTGCCCAAAATAGTAATTCTAAAAAACTAATTTTTGCAACTGAATGTGCATTAAGACCAATTTTATTAGGAAATAAATTACACCAGGAACGACAATTAATAATGGACATCATTAAATCCCCATTCCTATCAATTTTTGTGGCAGGAGAAACTATTTATGATAAACAAAAAGGACTCATTTATGGCAATAGTACATATAAATCCATTGCATTTAACTAGCTCTTTGAAGAATCTTTTAAATAACTAGCAAACTCAGGAAAGTAATTTTTAACATCAGAATAATTTAATTCTGCTCGCAAATATTTCATGATGGGTAATAAATTTCCAGCTATTTTAAGTTTTGTCAGGCCCTTAATTATTGTTTCCCAATAAATATCCGTCGACACGGAAAGCAAATCTTTTGCAACCGAGTAATATTCCAGTTGGGTTTTGGTTAAATAATTAGAAAAATTTAACTGCGCCTCAGAAAAATCATTTTTTGCAACAGCATTTGAAGCCATTTTTCCAGCAATTTGCCCATATTCAACAGCGTTTCTAATACCTTCCCCAAGTAATGGATTAGCATGCCCTGCTGCATCACCAACAACAACAAATCCAGCCCCATAATTTTTCTCAGTGGATTTGATGAGTGGATAATCACCCACATGAATTGAACAAATAGAAGCGCTTCTGACACCACCTCTCTTTTCCAAAATCCTAAAAAAGGTATCATGCACTTTTTTTAATGACTTACCTAATGTTTCCCGGGTGTTCAAAACTGTAGCCACCCCAACCCGCGTTTCATTAGACCCAATTGGAAACGCCCAACCATAACTAACAGGAACTAGTCCTGAACCCACATAAAAATCAATACTCTTGGTGTCCCTATTTTTAAAATTAAATACCTCATATTCACGTCCAACACCAATCTCTGGAAACGTAGGATATTTAATTCTCGATCGCCCAATAACTGCAGAATTTCCAGATGCATCAATTACTAGTTTGCTTCTTATCTTAATGGAGTTAGAAATTACCCCACAAACTCTTCCGTTTTCCAAAAGAGGACCGGTAACATTTTGTCCAACTTTTATTAAAGCGCCAGCACTCATTGCTTTTTGGGCAAGCTCTTTTAAAAAAACTGGCAAGTTTAGGGTCACACCATAATCAATTAAAAAGTCAACTTCAATCTTTTTCCGCCTACCCAAAAATTCAATATACAGTTTACTTATCTTTGATAAAACTACACTTTTACTTAATCCAAGCTCTTGTGGAACCTCAATAAACGTAAAAGCAGAAGATTTTACTGGATGACCAATCTCAAAATTCCTTTCCAACAATAATGTTTTTAGCCCATGAGTTGCACTAGTCAAAGCCGTTGAAAGACCAGCGGGCCCGGCACCCACCACAATAACATCGTAACCCATATTAGTTATTATAGAACATTGTACATATTTAAACTATATCCTAGAGGGTTCAAAAATGGAAGTTACTATTATTGGTTGTGGAGGTACAGGTAGTGCCATTTTGTGGAATTTGATAATTTTACCAAAAATCCAAAAAATAAACATAATTGATTACAATAAAAAACAAATAAAGAAAGTTAGCACCATATTGACAAAATTGAAAATTGACAAGAGGCGCGTTAGATTTTTTCATATAAATACAAAGTCACAAATACGAATAAAAGAAATAACAAAAAAAAGTAAAGTAATCTTAAATGCATCTTTACCGATACACAATGAATTAATTCTCAAAATATGTTTAGCAAATAAATCACATTATATTGATTTGGCGTCAGATCCGTTTAAATATCCAGACACCCCTTATAACACAACTTTTGATGCTTTGTATAAATATAATAAAAAATTTTTACATAACAATCTGCTAGCTATTAGTAACGCTGGACTTTCTCCTGGATTGACAGACTTATTGGTAAAACATGTTGTAAGTAACAAAAAAATTGGAGAAATTGATCTCATAAAAATTAGCTTAGCTGAAAAAATTGATTCAAAAGAACTTGTAGCAAGTTGGTCCCCGCATATTTTAATGCTCGAATTTCTATCACCCCCAACAATATTATTAGGTGGAAAAATAGTGGAGGTAAATTCAGAAACAAGTTCAGAGTTGCATAACTTTTCTTTACCTTTAGGTCCAATAAAAATATATCCATTCAGTGGACATCCAGAACTTGTAACAATACCAAAATTTATTAAAAAGAGGATAAATAGAATTGAGGTTAGGGGGGGCATGAATATTGGAAATTTAAATTTAGAACAAATAACTTTGGAGGCCCTAAGAAAACAGACAAGCTTGTCACAAACAATAAAAAACGAAAATGTTTTTTCATGGATTGCAAAATCTTTTATTTCACCATCAAACTTTTTAGATGCTCAAAAACAAGGGATTATAGTCTCTGAAATTGGGGGAATAGAAATTGAAATATACACAAAAAATAAATCAAATAAAATAAAATATTCTATTACTTGCATTACAGACCTCAAGAAATCCCAAAAATTAATCCCGTTAGCAAATGTTTCAACTTATTTAGTTTCAGTTTTTCCATCTGTTTTAATCGAGCTACTTATAGAGGATAAAATCAAAGAAAGAGGAGTCATCTGTGTTGGGGCATTAAATGAAACAAAAGATATATTACACCGAATTGAAAAAAAAGGATTAAAGTTAATTCAAAAAACAGAATTACAAAAATGACAATGGGCCAGTGACAATATGAACAAAGAAAGAAATTTTATACTTGGGGCAGGATTAAGTGGATTAGCTGCAGCACACTTGTTAAAAATGAATTTGACAAAACCATACATATTAGAGGCAACAAATAATATTGGCGGGCGAATATCAACAATAAAACATACTAGAGTATCTATTGACATTGGAGCCCAATTTTTCTCAAAAAAAGATCTTAATTTATATCCTTTAATAAAAGACCTTTCTTTAGATAAATCGTTGACAGAAACAAGTATTGATAATCTAGATTTAATGCTTGATTCAAAACTTATTAAAATAAACGATACAAAATACAAGGATTTTGATAAAACACAATCTAAAGAATTAGAGAAATTTAGACTGTCCTTATTAAACTGTAATAAAAATCCAATATCAATGAATTCAGAGTTATTTTTAATTAATTTCCAAGAATGGTACTATCAAAATATTGGAAAAGAAACCATTTGGTTTCCAGACGCTTTACTTAAATCAATAACTTTTACGGATTCGAAAAAGGTTTGTGCGTTTTATGGGATACTTGCTTGCCAAAGCTTTTTTATAAAAACCCATACTTTCCACCAAGGCATGTCAGCATTAATAAACAAACTTAAAAAGGACATTAACATAGAAAATTCAAAAATAACAAATATTTCGTTTTCCAAAGAGTCTGTTGGAAGCATAACAGAAAGCACTGGAAAGATAATTAAAGTAAAGAAAGGTTTAATCTCAGCAATCCCCAGCAATGAACTGTATAAGATAGTTGAAGAAAAATGTTTAGCAAAGGCACTAAAAAAGATACCTTATAATGGATGTAGTGTGCTTGTAATTGAACCTAAAAATAAAATGTTAATCAATTCAAAAGGAATTTTAACACCAGAAAGTAAAATAATCTCAGCGATTTTAAATACTGGAAAATATTGTACAATTTTAGCCCCTTATGACAATAAAAAAGGAGAAGCAAAAAAGGAAAAAATTTTAAAAGAATTTGATAAATTGAGCTTAGATTTTGACAAAAAGCTAATTTATTATAAAAATTGGGACTATGGATTACCTGAGTTTAATAAGAAAACGTATAAGTTACAGAAAGATATACAATATTTAACAAATAATTATTCCAACTTTGCTATTTGTGGGGACTTTATGGGTTTACCTTCTTTAGATGCTTGTGTTGAATCAGGATACAATGCTGCAAAAAAATTGATGCAATTAGATTAGTTTTAATCCCAATTTTAACACCTTTAATGGTCTTCTTAGTATTGCTGTTATTAGGTGTTTGATTTCGTATTCGTCTGAGTCTATTAGTTTATCCAAATGCTGTTTTGAATGAAGGTAGTTTGCAGTTTCTACAAGGAAGTTGTAGTCTGCGTTAGTTAGTTTATCATAAGCTTTCCTAAATTTTATAATATTATTTTCTGTACCAAGTTCTTTATCCATTCTTTTTGAATATACTTCGAGTGCGTTCTCATTTGCGCCGTTTTTAGAGATTTCATCAGCAAGCATACCGCCAGATCGCATTGCTGGGTTTACGCCGTAAGCAAATACTGGACTCATTGTTCTTGCAGCATCACCAATAAATGCAACGTTTCCAATTACTCGCGCGGATGTTTTTGAAATTGTTCTTTCCCCACCATTTTGTTTTATCGTTTTTGATCCAAGCATTATCCCATAAAGTTCTTGATTTTCTTTAATGAACTCCGTATACAACTCTTTTATTGGCCGCTTAATTAGTGCTTTATTTACTACTAACATGCTCATTCCAAAACTTTTTGAAACTTTCCCGATAAAAAAGTATCCGCCCGGAGCATAATTTGCATCAAAGAATATAGAAGTGGTTTTGTCTTCCATTCTAAGCCCTGAAACAAGAGCACCAAAACCCAAAATATGAGTTTTGTTTGATTCACTCACACCAAGCATATCAACAAAATAATTATCGCTCCCAGTTGCAGAAACAACGATTTTTGGTTTTATTGTGAAAATCTTCTCTTTTGATTCAACAACAACAGAGTTAATTATTTGGTTTGTTTTGTTAAGCTTATATATTTTTGTTGAAAAAAGCAAGGTGACTTTATTTTTCCTCATTGCTTTCATTAAAGAATAATCAAGAGATTTTTTTGATTTTCCTCTTAAAAAGAACAAATCATGCACACTAGAAACAAAAGTAAATTTATCATTAGGAGAATACCAAATAGATTTATTAGTTTTTGCTAATACAGCGAGCTTTAACTCAGAAATGATTTTATCAATGCCTTTATTTTCAGTAATATCAATTTTTTCTGAATGAACTGACCCAGGAAACTTTCCTGCATCAATACAAATTACTTTAAATCCTTTCTTAGCAAGCTTTGCAGCACAAACCCCGCCGGCAGGCCCTGCCCCCACAACTAAAACGTCACAAAGAATCTCTTTTGCCATTTTATTAGCACTACCTTTTTAATTTAGTTAAAATGAAGCGCCCTCTTCTTTTCTCTCAACTATTAGTTTTACTTTCCTTTTCGTATTTTCAACTTCTACATCAATTAGGCCCATGTTGGCGAGGGAGGGGATGATTACTAGGAGGGAGAATGTTTGGCTTATTGGAGCGAATATTATTGTGTATTCTCCAAGTTCAAAATAAAGTCTGTCGATTTTGTAAATAAAGAATTTGTCTATTATTGGAAAGATTTCGTTGGTTGTGCTTTTTACTAGGTTCCACAAATTTACATCTTTTACTTTTAATCCTTCAGGCGTTACTCCGCCAAGGCCTTGTTTTGCTAGCATGCAGGCTAATACATCATCCATTTTGAGTAAGTCGCCTAAAACTATTAAAACTTCTTCTTTCTTGCCCATGATAATCAGTACTTATTATGCTGTTTTGTGGTAATAAAACTTTCTCTTGGTGCTCAAACGCTTACTTATGAGCATTACGACAGCATAACCCACGTCCCAAGCAAGGAAAGCGAAGAAGAATAGTATTGGGAAGAAACCTAATAGAGCGAATGTGAGAACAACTATTTTCATTACAAACCTGAATTCAAAGAACAAGTGAATATATTTCCCAAATGGTTTATAAGAATGATAAACATTTTTTGAATCAACCCAATCATTCCCAATCTCATCAAAAATACCGGCAATAGTAATCAAAATTAGAGGAATTGGGAGAAGCAAAACAAAACTAAACGCAACAGGATCCATGAAAAAATACGCAGTGTAAACGCAAAGAACAGCAACAATAAAAGCCAAATTATCAATTTTCCCCTTAATAATAACCCCAATAATTATTGCAGTTAAAAGCATTGCTGAAGCAGGGTGAAGAATCATAATATACGCCCAAAAAATCGCTGTTAAAGGCGAAAGAGTAAAAGCAATTGCCTGAGGAAAAGTATTCTCATCAAAAGCATCATCAATAAACTTAACAGCAGCCCCAATCAAAAAATATGCGAAAATAAAAATAAATGCTATTAAAAAAGAATTCTGTAAGGCTAGGGTTTCCACCAGGAAGGACAATTAAAACACCCGAAAATGAAAATCAAATCTCTGATTCCTTAATCGTTACACCGCCGCTCTCAAGCGCATAAGGAATAGTTTGCTTTGAATGATCAGTATAACGCATCTTTCTAATCAAAAGACTCCTCAAATCAACCGAACCCACACCAACATAATGAAGAACAATAACTCCATCAGCAATAAACTCACTCACACCATCAGCACTAAGAGTCTTCTCATCTTCAGGCAACTCAGTAGTAAGAAGAGTAGTAACACCATATCTCTTCACTTCTTTGAATAATTTATATAAAACATTCTTATTCCAAATCTCTTCAGACCTAGGAATTGGGTTAATAGTCTCGGCAATCTGAACCATAGAAAAAGTATTCCCATCAGAAATACCACTCAAAAGCAAATTATCAACTAACGTTGTAAGAGAATCTATTACAATTCTTTTTGGTTTAAACTCATTAATAACATTATTCAAAGTTTCAGGAAACTTTGATCCCCCAGTAATATCATAATACCAAATCTTAATCAAATTCTTCTGCTCAAGCTCGATAAGCTTCCAATTATAAGCCCCAGCCTGTTTAGCCAACTCATCCCTATTCTGTTCAGTAGAAATATAAAGTCCTTTTTCTCCAAAAAGAGTAGCACCATTAACCAAATACTGCATACAAAAAGTAGATTTACCAGTTCCAGCCCCACCAGAAATTAGAACAGTATTACTAGCAGGAAAACCACCATTCATAGCCTTATCCAACCCTTGAATACCAGTCTTGGTTCGAATAATTTCTTGCAAAGGCATACTATCAACAATATAGAAACTAGAACTAGTATTTAAAGTTGACTCGCAATGAGGCGGTGTAGAAATCCTCTTAAATTTGTATGAAAACTTGAATTTTTAGTGTTTTTCCTATTCGTTCGATGTTGTAAGCCAATGCCTTTATTGTCACTGTTTTTTGTTGGTTGCTCGCTTTGCGAGCACGAACAAACCCTCCGAGGGTTTGTTTGATGGCTGAGTTAACCGATTCAATCAAAGCGCGTTTATTGTAAATGGTTTTATTGAATAATTGTTCAGACTTTTTTCGTTTGGTGTGTTTGTGTGCTTCTTCTCTCCGCGTTTCAACAAAATTTCTGAACGGTATATGTACATCGATTCCGTTTTTCCAACAAAACTTTCTGTTAGACATCGAGTCATAACCCTTGTCAGCCAATACTGTTTTCAAACAACTGGCGAGTTGTTTGACCATTGGTTTGAAATGTGTGGTTTCGTGCGTACGGTCTGACTGGGTTTGCACACCAAGAATCAGTTTTGTGTTAATATCAGCCAAAAACACGGTTTTAGTGTAGTTTTTGACAACTACGCCATCAATGCGTTTTTGGTAATAGTGTGAGGGATTCGTGTTTGAAAATCCAGTCCCATCTATCGCAGCAGTAACATCTTTTAGATTCAAAAGTTTTCTGCATGCTGCCACGAGCATTTCGAATAAATGCTTTGGGGTTCGTTGAACAAACTTCTGCAATGTTGTAAAATGAGGAATTCGTTTCAAGCACAACATGCGTTGCGTTCCGTCATCGGAACACAACTTGATAAATCTTCGATAAGAACAATTCAATTGTTCCTTTTTACAAACCAAATAAACAAGTTTGATGTTACCATACATTTTCTTTGAATGCCAATGATTGGTGTTTTTCACACCAACAACACCACAAAGCTGTTCGACAAGCGAACAGAAACTATTAACTTTTATTCCATACAACACATTCATAGGGATCACACTAGATAGAGGGGCAACCCTCTATTTAGCCCTATTTATATATCATTTCTACAGAGCCTCACAATAGGAATTAATGATATTGAGTAAAAAAAGTAAACCAGTTCATGAATAAATTGAAAAAAGTAAAATTCAAAGTCACTATGTGCAGTTAAATACCATAAACAAAATTTGCAGTTATTATGCAGAATTAAGCTTTTGGAGGGATAAAAATGGATATAAAAGAAGCACAAAAAAATGTTGCCACACACCTAAAAAAAATTGGTTATGACAAAATAGAAACAACACCAGTACATGCATTTTTGCACTTAGTTGAAGAAATTGGAGAAACATCAAGGACTATATTATACCAAGAGATAAAAAGAAATTCAGTAGTAAACCAATCTCAACCACACGGATTTGAAGAAGAATTAGCAGATATTTTTTGGCAAACCCTAAAACTAGCAGAATATTCAGGAATAGACCTTGAAGAAGCATTCCTAAAAAAGCTACAAAAAAACAAGCAAAAATCGACTATCTAAAAGAACACTAAGCAAAAACAGTCCATCTTATCATTCCAAAAGCAAAAAATAAAGTCTTTATATACTTTTACCCCAGAATCGATTTATTTGTTTTTAAATTGTTTGCACAACTAGTTCTATATGTCTATTGGGTTATTATTTCCGAATTTAACTTTGAGCTCTTCTAAAGACATTATTATTTGTACTTTACTTGACGAAACCGATTTAACCGCTAAACAAATTCATTCGAGAGTTTCAAAAACCAAAACTATTTCATACCAAGCAGTCTTTAAGTATTTACAACAATTGTGTGACGTAAATACTTTAGTAAAAACAAAAAATACATATGCCATTAGCCCCGATTGGATTAAGCAATTAAAAACCTTTACAAATATCTTTGATCAACGAACAAATATTAGTGCCGCCGGCCCAATAACTGAATCCAGAACGATAGAATTCAATACATATTATTCTTTCATTGAAGGCATACTTAATCTGTTTTCTTCAAGAATGTTAATTGAAAAAGATGGACCAAACTATGGTGTTGGTGCATTAAGACACATGTATTGGGCACTTAACTTTGGTGACCAGAACTTTGAGAAACTTAAGATCATGGGGCAAAAACATGAATCATATGTTATTTGCAATGGAAACACAATAATAGATAATTGGTTAAAAGATTATTACATTAGCGCAGGCTTTAAAGGCATAAAACTTGAAGCTAATTACAATTTAGAAAATGATTTTGCAGTAGTTGGCAATTATATTATTCAAATATTCTTTGACCCCGAAACTGAGAAAAGAATCGATTATTTTTACCGAACAACAAAAGAAATCTCCACCCTAATACAAAAAGGCTTTATGGACGACATGCTCACTAAAAAAGTCCAAATAAAAATAATTGTTTTCAGAGAACCCGAACTCGCAAAAACACTACGAGACAAAATACTTACCTTTTTTGACTGACTAACGGGTTAAGTAGCCATTTTGTTAAGACCTTATCCAGTTTTAATATCCCAACCTTGTTATCAAAATAACCATTATTGCTTTTTTATTTATAAAGCGCCGTTTTGGCGGTGTGATATGCTACACTACACTTTAATACAAATCTAAAGAAATAGTTAATGCACCAATTCATCCACAAGTCCTTTCGAACCACAAGATATTTTTGGTGCTAAGCAAATAAAAAAAGTCCTTTATCTTTAAGCATACAGCTTAAACTTCTGAGTAAGTTTCTCAACAACACTCTTGTTGCCGAAAACTAGAACCCCAAAAAAATCTATGTCGTTAATTGATTTTTCTTTAGTCCAAGCAATGACTTTTTTGTCTTCATTAGTTTCAATCATGTCTTTTGTGAACTCTGCAACATCAAGCCCCAACTTCTTAGCTTCTTTTGAAACACCAATGAGTTCTTCACTAGAACCAGCTGATTTAATTATTATTGGATGCTGAATATTTAGATTAATTTCCTTACCATCTTTTGTTTCAATCTTATCTTGAGTAAATAAACTAGTTCCAATTCTTGCTCCAAAAGCAGCGTTTAAATGAGCAACAGTATTAAGCTCCATCCACTTCTCCATTCCATCCCCAGTATTCACTAAAGCCACAGCCATTTTTGCTTCCTTTGATTTTACAGGAGTCTTGAGTTGAGCTTCTCGCTCAGGCTTCATTTGAGGAAAGAAAATTACATCTTTAATAGTCGCTGAATTAGTTAAATACATTACCAATCTGTCAATTCCTAAACCAAAACCACCAGCAGGAGGCATGCCGTAACCCATCGCATCCAAAAAATCATCATCAATAGGATGATTTTCTCCCTTCGCTTTACCCTGATCTTTTTGTTCCTCAAAAAATTGTCTCTGAAGTATTGGGTCGTTTAATTCAGAGTAACCATTACCAAGCTCCGCACCAAGAGCATAAAGTTCAGTCCGCTCAATAAGTTTCTTCGGATCAACTCTAGAAGGCTTGCACAACGGAGTAGTTTCTTTTGGATACTCCATAACCCAAGTAGGTTGAATTAAATCCGCTTCAAAGAAATGATCAAAGAGTTCAGCAACAACAAGACCCCACTTTTCTTCATCAGCATCAATCTCAACACCTTCTTTACTTGCAATTTTTAATAAATCCTCTAAAGACATTTTGTTAACATCTTTACCAAGCTTTGCGCTCAAAGAATCAACCATTTTAATTCTTTTCCAAGGCGCCTTAAAATCAACTTCCTTACCTTGATAATTTACCTTAGTTGAATCATTAACTTTTAACGCAACAAACTCAACCATTTTTTCAGTAAGACCAATAATATCATTTAATTCAGCAAATGCCCAATAATATTCTGACATTGTGAACTCTGGATTATGAGTCTTATCAACATCCTCATTTCTAAAATTCTTACAAACAGTATAAACTTTTTCATAACCCCCAACAAGAAGCCTCTTTAAATAAAGCTCAGGAGAAATACTCAAATAAAAAGTTGACTTCCAAGCATTCGAAATAGTAACATATGGTCTAGCAGAAGCCCCGCCATAATTAGGTTGAAGAGTAGGAGTATCAACTTCCAAAAACCCTTCTTTGTCCATATACTCTCTCCAAGCAGAAACAATTTTTGATCGCTTTACAAAAGTATCCCTAACTTCAGGATTCATTATTAAATCCAAATAACGCTTCCTCTGCCGAATCTCAATATCCTGCAAACCATGAAACTTTTCAGGCAAAGGCAAAATACTCTTACACAACACCTCTAAAGAAGAAACAAGAATACTTAATTCGCCGCGCTGAGTACGATAAACTTTACCAATACCCCCAACAAAATCCCCCACATCAATTAAATCAACTAAATCAAAAACACTATTAGGAGTAAGATCCTTCTTCATGAAAAATTGTAAATTCCCCTTAGAATCAGCAACCTTAAAAAAAGCAATAGCACCAAAAGACCTCTTCGCCATCACCCTCCCAGCAACACTAAACTCAGGACCAAACTCCTCATTCTTAAGAGAAACAAACTTAGAATGCAAATCAGAGGAATACGCAGTAACATTAAACTTGTAAGGATAAGGATCAACACCCTTAGCCCGCAGTTTACTCAAATTCTCTTTCTTAGCCCTAATTAAATCATTATCCATTAAGAATAAGTTCTAGCGTTTAATTAAAAAAGCTTCGGGTTGAATTACGAAAAAAGTATTTTCTAAAAAAGAGGCGTTTTGATTTAGATTGATTAACTTAAGGCAATGATATAAAAACCCCCAAAGCATAAAATAAGTATGCTGCAAATAAAACCAAGAATAACCCAAGCACAATTAGAAGCGCTTACTAAAGCAAGAGAAAGACTTGGAAAAGGACCTCCAAGAATTTACCCACAAAACGGGATGGACAAAGCCACTCAATTTAAAATACTAAAAAGACTCAGAGTTGAAAAAGAAAAAGGACTAATGCAAAGATTTAGAGAAAGAAAAAAGGCAAGAATAACAAAAGCTGAAATAATACGAATACGTCAAGAACTCGCACAAACCCCACCCCAAGAACGAGCACTTAAAAGAAAAACAATGTTCTCCCAAATACGAAGACAACTCACAAACACAACATTCCCGCAAAACGGAACAGAACAAAAAATAGCAGAAAAAGCATTAAAACTACACAGAGCAGGAGAAAAAAAAACCGTACACTCCTTCGACACCCAATTCCTACACGGCAAATCAAAGGTTAGAGTCATTGATTTAACAACCAGAATGGTAACAAGAGAACTTGCCGAAGCCGCAAAAGAAAGCGGAATCAACCAAGAAGCAACAAACACATTCGCAAGACTAATTAATAGCCTTACAAGCAACCACCAAACTGTAAAAAAAACAAGCCTAGAAATATACCCCCCGCAAAATTTGCTTTTCATCAAACTAATCAACCAAACCGGAGAACAAAACGCACGAAAAGCACTAGAAAAAGCAGTCAAAAGAGCAGTAGAAATACAAAAAGACGCAAATTCAATAAGCCTAGAAACTCGCACCAGCGATGCATTTGCTAATATCGGACCAAGAATATCAAGCATTGAAACCATACTCACTTATTTACTAAAAGACAAACAAGAATTTGCAAAAGAAGCATGGGAAGATTACCGCAAAAGAGCAACTGCAATTAGCGAATTAAAAACACGCAAAGGAATTATATCTGAGGCTAAACTTCGTGAAATAGAACATGAAAATATTGGATTTTTAGTTGAAATAGAAAAATTTATGAGGAATAATGGAATACACCCAACCCAAATAATATAATGATTTAATAAACAAAATATAAAAAATGAATCTAATACAACCATATTAAAGTAATTGATTAATAGGTAAAAAACGCCAATGATATAAATAAAAAGTAGCCAAGAACCACAGAATGTAACAAAACATACACCCTAAAACCCAGAGTATTTAATAATCATCATGAATGTAGATAATTATGGATGTTAAGTTTGTCTGGAGTCTATGATTCTGATTGTAGGCTCACCTCATTATTAAAACTCCGGACAATTCACCAAATTAACATCCGCTCACCTAATACTCCTTCTAGCCGAAAGGCTCAATTATACCTAAAAATCTGGTGGCAACCATAAACCCAAAAATCACTTATTTAACAAGGGGTTATGGTATAATGGAATTACAATAGGCTCCAGACCTATTAATTCGGGTTCGATTCCCGATGGCCCCATTGCGTCACAAACGCTAAAGGAGTTGAAAAACATGGAAACAAAAGAATTAATTAAAGAAAATAAACAAAGAGGGGAATTAGCCTGGCAACGGCAATGAAAGCCTCGGCACAAAAGTAATAATGCTAGAAAAAGATGAAATACCAACACACTACTACAATGTGCTCGCTGACCTGCCGTTTAAATTAGACCCACCAAAAGGAGATTTAGAAATATTAACAAAAATATTTCCAAAAGAAATACTAAAACAAGAAATGAGTACTGAAAGGTTTATCAAAATACCAAAAGAAGTAAGAGAACTATACGCACTCAACGGAAGACCAACACCACTACAAAGAGCAGAAAAACTAGAAAAAGCAATTGGAACAACATGCAAAATTTATTTCAAAAGAGAAGACACTAATACAACAGGCAGCCACAAACAAAACACAGCACTTGCACAAGCATATTACATAGCAAAAGAAGGATACAAAAACGTGACAACCGAAACAGGCGCAGGACAATGGGGCAGCGCACTAGCACTCGCATGCAAACACTTCGGACTAAATTTACAAGTATTCATGGTAAAGTGCTCATACGAACAAAAACCAAACAGAAAAACCGTAATGAACATGTACAACGCAAACGTAATAGCAAGCCCAAGCAACCAAACAAAAATAGGAAAAGAAATGCAACAAAAATACCCAAACACACCGGGAAGTTTAGGAATGGCAATCGCAGAAGCAATAGAAGTTGCAAAAGAAAACGAAGACACAGTATACAGTTTAGGCAGCGTACTAAACCACGTACTAATGCACCAAACAATAATCGGACAAGAAGTAAAAAAACAACTCGAAAAAATAGGAGAAAAAGCAGATGTACTAATCGGGTGCGTAGGAGGAGGAAGCAACTTTGCAGGAATCGCACTACCATTCATACCAGACAAACTCAATGGAGCAGAAATAGAAATAATAGGAGTCGAACCAAGCGAAGTACCAAGCATGACAAAAGGAAAATACGAATACGATTACGGAGACACAGGAAAACAAACACCATTAATGAAAATGTACACACTCGGAAGCGAATTCGTCCCACAAGCAATATACTCAGGAGGACTAAGATACCACGGAGTCGCACCAATAATCTCCGCACTACTAGAACACAAAATCATAACAGCTGAGAGCTACTCACAAAAAGAATGCTTTGAAGCAGCAAGACTATTCGCACAAACAGAATCAATAATACCAGCCCCAGAATCAAGCCACGCAATAAAATCAGCAATAGAAGCCGCAAAAAGACTCAAAAACAAAACAATAATATTCAACCTATCAGGACACGGAATGCTCGATTTAAACGCATACGAAAAAGTACTTGGCTTAGAAATGGAACAGGAAGAAATTAAAAACAGAAAGGAGGTGATTATGTGAGAGAAAACAACACAATTATTAAAGAAAACAATGCAGAAAATAATAAGGTTAAAGAAAGTGAAACCATGACTAATGAAACAAAAGTAGTAATTGATCCTTGGGGAAAAGAGCTTGTCCAGGACTACACACGATTAATCAAAGAGTTAGGGATGGAAGCATTTGACAACAACGCCTTCCCAGAACCAAACCTGCAAATGAGAAGAGGAATAAACTTTGGTGGGCAAGAACTTGACACAATAGCAAAAGCAATAAAAGAAAAAAAACCATTCTACTGCCTCACAGGAATAATGCCCTCAAGCGAAAAAATACACTTAGGAACAGAAACAGTAGTACAAAACGTTAGATACTTCCAAGACCACGGAGCAAAAACCTACATCTTAATTGCAGATGTGGAATCACAAGCAACAAGAGGAGTACCCCTTGAAGAAGGAAAAAGAAGAGCAATGGAATTTCACATACCAGCATACGTTGCACTAGGACTAGACATCACAAAAACAAACTTTTACTTACAAAGCGAAAACAAAAAAGTATCAAACCTAGCAGCAATATGCTCACAAAAAATAACCGAAAATGAATTTAGAGCAATATACGGTTCAGTCCACCCAGCAAAAGTAATGAGTGCATTCACCCAAATGGGGGACATACTATACCCACAAATAGAAGAAAAAATGCCAGGAATAATACCAGTAGGAATAGACCAAGCACCACACATAAGAATGGTAAGAGACATCGCACGAAGACTAAAACAAGAATACGGCTTCTTCTTACCAAGCGCAGTATTTGGAAAATACACCTCTGCCCTTGATGGATCATTTAAAATGAGCAAAAGCTCACCAGAAAACGCCAAACTAGAAATACCAGAAAAAGACATTAACAACGTAGAAAAAAAAATAAACAAAGCACTAACAGGCGGAAGAGCAACAAAAGAAGAACAAAGAGAAAAAGGCGGAGAAATACAAAAATGCATGGTTTACGAATACTGCAAAAACCACTTCATAAAAGATGATAAAATATTATCACAAATGTATGAAGAATGCGTTATGGGCAAAAACCTCTGCGGAGAATGCAAAGCAAAATTCGGAGTACCAAACGCGGTAAAATTCTATGAAAACTTCAACAAAAACTTTGAAAAAGCAAAAAAATCAATCGGAAAAATAAAATTCGTAGGGTGATACTATTCCAAGGTTTAATTCAAACAGAGTACAAGCACAAGAAAGAATACGTGAAAAACAACAA
>Ga0247841_10000378_pt1 | contig 116572 bp, 105 predicted proteins | sample LaCruzMarch2015__2_FD_192410 | JGI IMG/M metagenome (GOLD analysis project Ga0247841, IMG submission 192410) | Freshwater microbial communities from meromictic Lake La Cruz, Castile-La Mancha, Spain - LaCruzMarch2015_18m | ecosystem: Environmental > Aquatic > Freshwater > Lake | place: Spain... | reverse complement strand
GACGCATTTGTTCCCGGCCCGAAATTCCGTGCCGTCGTACAGGAAACCGGAGAGGGCCATCACATAGTTCCGGGTGACGCCGTATTTGAGACCCCGGAGGCCGCCCGCGTTCTCCGCGACGTTGCCGCCGAGCGTGGATACGTTCTGGGAGCCGGGGTCGGGCGGGTAGAAAAGACCCCGGGCCGCCGCGGCGTTGAAAAGATCGACCGTGATCACTCCCGCTTCGGTAGTGGCGGTCAGATTCTCTTCATCGATCTCCAGGATGCGGTTCATCCGGGTAAGGCCGAGGACCATGCCGCCCCTGAAAGGGGTGCTTCCCCCAGAAAGCCCGGTCGCCGCTCCGCGGGGGGTGATCGCGAGGCCTTCCTGCCGGCTGACCTGCAGGGCGGCCTGCAATCCCTCCCGGTTCTGCGGGAAGACGGCCACCTCCGGAAGCCCGGCGATTTCCGGTGTGGCGTCGTAACCGTAGACGAGGAGATCTTCTCTCTCATGATATACGTTTCCGGCGCCAACCTTTTGCCGGAGGTGATCGATAACGGTTCTGCTCAGCATGGCATGCCTCTCAAAATGGAAGAATTCGTAATCGGTAAAAGACCCTCCTTTTTCCCAGGGCCCACGCCATACTTCGGCCCAAGAAGGCATCAGAATTGAGGTCCGGGATCCTTTCAACCACGTCAATAAAATTAGTATATAGTGGGATGACCCATACGTGTCAAGGCGAAAACAGGAGGAAATAATTCTTGACAGTGTCGGGAAAGATTGTTAGAAAACTCGCGCTTTATCAAGGGCAGTTGCGCATGCCGGCACATTCCATTCCAGGCTGGTTCATTTCGGCTGCCGCAGGCGGATATGGCCCGGCCATCCAGAAAGATCTTACAAAAGTACCGGAAACAGCGAACGCACCCGAAGGGCGCCCCCAAAATGGAAATCGCTCTTCCGTGCAGCGAAAAATACAAGGTATTTCAATTTGAAATCGACGCGCGAACGCACCCCCGCGGAAGTGCTGACCATAAGGATAAACATATTCCTCCTGTTGAGGTGACATCATGGATATAAAACGCGACTACTATGAGGACATTCAGCTCTTTCAGAGCGGGGTAGTTCTTGCATGGACGGTCGTGCTGTTGCTTGTGCTGTTTACCATTCCCCTTTTTACTCCCAATTACTATGTTTATCTTCTTAATATCATCATGGTCCATGTCATATTGGCAGTGGGTTTGAACATTCTCGTGGGCTCCACCGGCCAGATCTCCCTCGGCCATGCCGGTTTTTTTGCCATCGGCGCCTATGGGACGGTTCTGTTGATGACCCTGCTTCAGATCCCTTTTGTGTTCGCCATCCTGATTGCCGCCTTTATTGCGGCTTTTTTCGGCTTTATTCTCGGGCTGCCCGCGTTGCGTCTGGAAGGACCCTACCTGGCGATTGTCTCCCTGGGCTTCGGGCTGACCATCATGCATATCATCGGGGGTGTGGATGCGTTTGGCGGCCGAATGGGGATCAAGGTGCCGCCACTCGATCTGGGGATCAACCAACTGGGGATCAGCTGGACTCTAAAAACCGATTTCCAGAAGTACTACCTGATATTGATCATGACGATCATCATGGTGGTCGGCGCGAGAAATATTCTCAAAACCAGGGTTGGACGGTCCTTTGTGGCGATCAGGGACAGCGATATTGCCGCGGAGGTCATCGGCGTGAATTTGACCATTTACAAGACCCTGGCCTTTGCCGTAAGCGCCTTTTATGCCGGTATCGCCGGGGGGTTGTTCGGCTTCGTTCTGGGATTCTTTGATCCCTTTACCTTCAACATGATCCTGTCCATCATCTTTCTCGTGATGGTGGTGGTTGGCGGCTTGGGCACCATCCAGGGGGGTATCATGGGCGCCGCGTTGATCACCTACCTTCAATACGACCTCTTGAAAAACATCGCCGAAGTCCCCTATTTCGGCGCACTGATGGTTGCAGCTTCAAAACAGTGGTTTACGCTGGTTGGCCTCGAGAATTTCAGCAGCATGGCCATCGGGCTCATCATGATCGGGATTATCATTTTTGAGCCGCTCGGCATGTTCGGCGTGTGGATTCGCATGAAGAAGTACTGGATGACATGGCCTTTTTGAGGGAGAGCTGGGGGAACAGGAAACGAGAGCTTTGAAAATCTACCCTTTTTGTCATTCCCGTGAAAGCGGGAATCCAGAAAGTCTTGAAAGGACTGGATTCCTGATTCTGCAGGAATGACAGTGTTGGCGTTTATGGTTGCCGGAGTAATAAAAACAGAACACTTGATTGGAAAAGGTGATTGAAGATGCCGGTAGGACAGCTTTTGGTGGAAGGTCTGGCGATTGGCGCCTGTTACGGTCTCTTTGCGACGGCCGTGGTGATCATCTACAAGACCTCCGAGGTGGTCAATTTTGCCCAAGGCGAGATGGCCATGTTCTCTTCGTTCGTTGCTTTTCATATTCTTTCCGCTTATCAGTATCCGTTCTGGCTCGCCTTTGTGATCACCATGCTCTTTTCCATCCTGATGGGGATCCTGATCGAATTTTTGTTTCTCCGTCCAGCCAAGCATCCCAGCATCCTGGGGATGATCGTCATTACGCTGGGGGCGGAGATGTTTTTGATGGGCCTCGCCAGTTGGAAGTGGGGGGCGGAACAGAAATTTTTTTCGTTGCCGCTTAATCCCTCCGTTACCTATGAGCCGATAAAAGGGATGATCGTCAACAACTGGGCCATAGCCGTGTTCGCCGTGACCGCCTGTATCATGCTGTTTCTTTATATCTTCTTCAAATACACCAAGCTGGGCGTGGCCATGCGGGCGACGCAGCAAAACAAACATGCCGCCAAGATCATGGGAATCCGGACCGAGCGGGTATTTTCATTTGCCTGGGGATTCAGTTCGCTGATCGGCGCCGTCGCGGGGATGTTTTTCGCCTCTCGGGCCACGCTGGATCCGGCCTTCATGATGGAACCTTTTCTGCGCGCCTTTGCCGCTGCCGTCTTGGGCGGGCTCATGAGCATCCCGGGGGTGATCATCGGCGGCGGCCTGATGGGATTGATCGAGAACTTCTTCGGGTACCATTGGCCCCATTGGAAACCGATCATCGCATTTATCGTGATCATTCTGGTCCTCTGCCTGCGACCGAGCGGACTTTTTGCAAAGCATTATGTAAAAAAGGTTTAATCGGCGGCGTGCCGATGAAGAAGCGACAGCAATTTCGATACTGTTTTTTCCACGAAACCAGATGCTTATCAACGAAGGAGGATGCCATGATGTTCAAAAAGAAATGGGTTGTTTTATGGATTGCGGTATTGGCCGCTTTATGCATCGCCCCTGTGGCGCCGGCGGCCACCCCCGCGGGTTTTGATGATAACGAAATTCGAATCGGCCAGTGGGGACCCCAGACCGGTCCTGCGGCGCCCTGGGGATCGGTGGCCCGGGGAAGCAAACTGCTGTTTGATGTCGTCAATGAAGAGGGCGGCATCAACGGCCGGAAGATTAAATATTTCATCCGGGATGACATGTACAACCCCGCCCAGACCGTCGGCGTCGTGAAGGAGCTGGTGGAGCGTCAGGGCGTCTTCGCCTTTGTCGGCGGCGTCGGCGCCGCCTGCGGTATGGCGGTGAAGGACTATCTGGCAGCCAACAAAATTCCCTGGGTCGGCCCGTCCGCCGCCGACCAGGATTTTGTTCAACCGATCAATCCCTATCTTTTTGCGGTCTATCCGCTCTACAGGGACGAGGCGAATGTTCTGGCCAAATACATCGTGGAAAAGCTCAATATGAAAAAAATCGGGATGCTCTACCAGAACGACGCCTATGGCAAGGACGGTCTGGAGGGAGCAAAGGAGCGCCTGGCCAAGTACAAAATGATCCTGGTGGCTGAAATCCCGGTGGAACCCACCGAAAAGGATTTGGCCTCACAGATCCTCCGGCTGAAGAACTCGGGTGCGGAGGCCGTTTTGATGTTTGTCAACCCGACCGCGGCCGTAATCGCATTGAAGACCGCCGCCAACGTGGGCTTCAAACCCCAATGGGTCTCCTCCAACACCCTTTCCGATTATCCGCTGATGTTCAAGATCTCCGGCGGGCTCTGGGAGGGGGTCATCACCGGCGCCTTCGGAGAGGTCCCGGATTCAACGCATCCGCTGATGGTCAAATATCGCGAGGCGGCAAAGCGGTTAAACCCCCAGGAGCGTTGGGGCACCTTCTATTATGCCGGCATCCTCTTTGCCGACCCGATCGTGGAGGCGCTGAAAAAGGCGGGGCGAAACCTGAGCACCGAGGCGGTCATGAAGGCGTTGAACTCGATCAAGGATTACCAGACCATCGGTCCCAAGATCACCTGGACGGAAAAGCAGCATCAGGGAACCGATTCGGTCCAGATCCAGAAGTGCGGTCCCAATGCAAGCTACATCCAGTTGCAGGGCTGGACGACAAACGATCTGGCCACCTGGAAGAAGTAATATAATCGTCCCGGGGGCAGTCCTCGTTCGGCATCGGGTTGAGGACTGCCCCCGGTTGTACAGTCCTGTTTTCCCAGAAAATAAACTACCCCGCCGCAAGCAGCGGGGTATTGGATGTCATTTCGTGCTTGACGGAGCCTGCCCCGTACTTGATACGGGGGAATCCAGTTTCTTTTTTGGGGACAGATTTGAAATCTGTCCCCGAATTCCCGTTCGCGGGAATGACGTGAGCGAGGCAAGCCTCGGGTAATGGACCAGAAGAGATTCAAAAGGAATAAGGAATGGAACCTCCGGTAATGGATCATTTCAGGATTGAAAATCTGAGCATCAGCTTCGGCGGCTTGAAGGCGGTCAACAACATCAGCTTCGGCGTGGAGAAAAATTCGATCTTTTCTATCATCGGACCCAACGGTTCCGGCAAGACCACCATATACAACATGATCAGCGGCATCTATAAACCGGACAGCGGCCGGATCATCTGTGACGGCGAAGAGCTCGTGGGCCTCTCCCCGGATCGCATCGCCCGCAAGGGGGTGGCCCGCACCTTTCAGAACATCGAGCTCTTCTCCAACGCCACCGTCATGGACAACCTCCTGCTGGGGAGACACATCCACATGAAGACGGGCGTATTTTCCGGCGCCTTCCTCTGGGGGAGGAGCTCCCGGGCCGCCCGGGAAGAGATCCGGAACCGGGAGATCGTCGAGAAGATCATCGATTTTCTGGACCTGCAATCGGTTCGGAACAGCTATGTGGCCAGCCTCCCCTACGGCAAACGAAAACTTGTTGAACTCGGCCGCGCCCTCGCACTGGAACCCAAGATACTCCTGTTGGATGAACCCTCTGCCGGTATGAATACGGAAGAAAAAGAAGACTTGAATATCTGGATCAAGGACATACAGGCCGACTATCGGGTGACGATCCTTTTGATCGAGCACGATATGAATATGATCATGGGCATTTCCGACCGGATACTGGCCATGAACCAGGGGGAGAAGATCATCGAGGGGACGGCGCAGGAGGTCCAGAGCCACCCGGAGGTCATCAGGGCATATCTGGGGGAGGAGCACGGATGCTGAAAGTGAACAATATTGAAACCTGGTATGATCTGATCCGGGCGCTCCACGGCATCTCTTTCGAGGTGAAGCAGGGCGACATTGTGGCCCTGTTAGGGTCCAACGGGGCGGGGAAATCGACGACCTTGAAGACCATCATGCGTCTCCTCTATGATCTGAAGGAGGAGCAGCCGGAAAAGGGGACCATCGAATTCTTGGGCGAACGGATCGACCGGAAGAAAACGGACCAGATTGTCCGCATGGGCATCAGTTACGTTCCGGAAGGCCGGGAGGTTTTTCCGGAGTTGTCAGTGCTGGAAAACATCATGATGGGCGCCTATACCCGGAGGGACAGGAAAGGCGTCAAGGATGATATGGAAAATGTCTTCAATCACTTTCCCATCCTCAAGGATCGGACGCACCAGCAGGCCGGCCTTCTCAGCGGCGGCGAGCAGCAGATGCTCGCCATCGGCCGGGCGCTGATGAGCCGTCCGAAACTCCTGATGCTGGATGAGCCTTCTTTGGGGCTGTCGCCGCTGCTCACCCGGGATATCTTCACGATCATCCGGGAGATCAATCAGAAGGATGGTGTGACGATTCTGCTGGTCGAGCAGAACGTCAACATGGCCCTGAAATACGCGAATTTTGCCTTTCTGATGGAGAACGGACGGATCGTCCGCGCCGATAAACCCGAGGTCCTCCGGGAGGATGAGGACGTCAAGGAATTTTATCTTGGCATCGCCAAGGAGACTTCGGTCAAGGGTTACAAACGGTATAGGCGTAAAGTCCGGTTCCGTTAGCAGGCTGTTGAAAAGGGAAGAAACATGGTGATCGATACACTACCGAAGGCCTTGGTCGGGCTCGCCGGTGCTCAGCCCGAACGGGTTGCGATGCGGCACAAGGAACTCGGGATCTGGCACGACATCCACTGGTCGGAATACCTGGATAAAGTCAAGGATGTGGCCCTCGGACTGCACGAGCTGGGCGTCCTGAAAGAGGATCATGTGGCCATCATCGGCGAGAATCAGCCGGAGTGGCTCTATTCGGCGTTGGGGGCGATGTCCGCCGGGGCGACTTTTGTCGGGATCTACACGACGAACCCGGTCAAGGAGTGCGAGTATGTCGTCGGCCACTCCGGCGCGGTGGTCTATATCTGCGAGGACGAGGAGCAGCTCGACAAGGCGCTTGTATTCCGGCAGAGCACGCCGGCGCTCCGGAAGATGATCGTCTGGGATATGGAGGGTCTCCGGGATTTCCATGATCCGATGGTCATGAGTTTCGACGACCTGCTGGCCCTCGGCCGGAAGGCGGCGGACGATGATCCGTTGCTCTTCGATCGGCTGGTTGCGGAGGGGCGCGGGGAGGATATCGCCGGAATCATCTACACCTCCGGAACCACGGGTCCCCCGAAGGGGGCGATGCTTGCCCACGAGGGGTATCTCTGGGTCGGAAAGCAAGCAACCGCGGTGAGCCGGGGGACGCGGGACGACGAGACCATCTCCTTCCTTCCGCTGAACCATGTCTATGAGCAGATCTACGACCTGATGGTGCACCTGACGATCGGCCACATCATCAATTTCACGGAGAACACGGACACGGTGATGGCGGACATGCGGGACGTCTCGCCCACGCTCTTCCATGCCGTGCCCCGGATCTGGGAAAAGTATTATTCCGGCATCGTCCTGAAGATTGCCGACGCGACCCGGTTCAAAAGATTCGCCTACAAGACCGCCCTCATGATCGGCGGGAAATACAACGACGCCAAGCTTGCCGGGCGCTCGCCTTCGCCTGCTCTCCGCCTTGCCTATCACCTTGCCTACTTTGCCGTCTTCCGGAAGCTCAAGGAGCGGCTGGGATTCGACCGGGTCAAGATCGGTTTTTCCGGCGCCGCCCCGATCTCCCACAACATCCTGAAATACTTCCAGAGCATCGGAATCCCGATCCGCGAGGGGTACGGGATGACGGAGACCACGGGGATCACCCACATGTCCGACGAAAAGAATTTCAAGTTGGGAACCGTCGGAAGACCCCTACCCGATACGGAGGTCCGGATTGCGGAGGACGGGGAGATCCTCGTCCGGCACAAGGGGATCTTCAAGGGGTACTACCGGGATGAGGAGACGACCCGGGAGGCGCTGCACGATGGCTGGATGCACACCGGGGATGTCGGCGAGATCGACGATGAGGGCTTCCTCAAGATCACCGACCGGAAGAAGGACCTGATCATCACGGCCGGCGGCAAGAATATCGCCCCCCAGTATATCGAAAACATGCTGAAGTTTTCACCGTACATCAACGATGCGGTCGTCATCGGCGACAAACGTAAATTCGTCAGCGCGATCATCGTGATCGACGAGGAGAACGTGGTCAAGTTTGCCCAGGACCAGAAGGTGCAGTTCACCACCTTCGCCACCCTCACCCGGACGGAGGATGTGGTCAATCTGATCCAGGCGGAGGTGAACAAGGTGAACGCCCAACTCGCGCGGGTTGAGAACATCCGCAAGTTCCGGATCCTCGACAAGAAGCTCTACACCGAGGACGGGGAGGTCACCCCGACGATGAAGGTGAAGCGGAAGTTCATCAACGCGCAATACGGCGATCTGATCGAGTCGATGTATAAGGAGTGACGGATTTTCTTTTTCATATGATTTGCCGGATTAAAGGAGCGCTGGGTATGGCAGAGGAGATGAAACCGCGTCTGACGCGGGCGGAGCGGCAGGAACAGGAGCGGGAGGCCAATCTGAAACACTGGGAGGAGCAGGATGGGCTTCTCCTCCGCCACCGTCAGGAGGCGTACGACATCGGCGGCGCGGCGCAGGCGGAACGGCTTGCCAAGCAGGGGAAGAAATTGATGCGGGAGCTGATCCGGATGCTGGTCGATCCCGGAACGGATTTCTTCGAACTGGGACTTGACGCCGGATATGACATCGGCAAAAAAAGGCTCTATGGCGGGGCGGTCTATGAGGAGGAGAAGCGGGGCCACATCCCCGGCGGCGGCGTCGTCACCGGGGTCGGCGTCGTCCACGGGAAAGACTGCATGATCTTCGCCAACGAGAACCGCTACGCCGCGGGCACCTATTTCCCGATTACCCTGAAGAAGCACATGCGTGCCCAGGCGATCGCCGAGCAGTGCGGCCTTCCCTGCATCTACATCGCCGATTCGGGAGGGATCAACCTGCCGCTCCAGGTCGGCGGCTTCGCCGACGACGGCCATTTCGGGACGATGTTCTACAACATGTGCCGGATGTCCGCCAAGGGGATCAAGCAGTACACCCTCTCCACCGGCGGGAACACCGCCGGCGGCGCCTACATCGTCTACCTGGCCTCCGAGTCGATCATGATCGAAAAGCTGGCCTACGCCTTTCTGGCCGGCCCGCCGATGGTGAAATCGGCGATCGGCGAGACGGTCTCGATGGAAGATCTGGGCGGCGCCTACGTCCATACCCAGCACTCAGGTGGGTGCGACCACCTTGTCCGCACGCAAGAGAAAGGGATCGAGAAGCTCCGGGCGATGATGGAATTCGAACCGCAGCAGGGATTTTTCATCGAGCGTCGCGAGGCGAGGGAGCCCCGCTTCGACTTCCGGGAGATGATGCAGGCAACCCCGCTGAACACCTATCAGCACATCAACATCCACGACACCCTGAAGTGCCTCGCCGACGACAGCTATTTCCACGAATACAAGCCGAAATACGGACTCGCCCGCGGGGAGTCGATTGTTTGCGGGAAGATGTGGCTCAAGGGGATCCCCGTGGGGGTGATCGCCTCCAACGCCGCGGGGATCATCTACATCGAGGCAGCCCGCAAGGCTACGGAATGGATGATCCGCTGCGGAAACTCCCGGATTCCGGTCCTCTTCCTCCAAGGGTCGCCCGGCTACATGGTCGGCAAGGCGGAGGAGTGGGGCGGTATCGGGAAGTACGGCTCCGACATGGTCCGCGCCTGCACCTGTCTCGACGTCCCCAAGGTGACATACGTGATCGGCCCCGACCACGGGGCGGCCAATTACGGGATGTGCGGGAGGGCCTTCAAGCCCCGCTTTGCCTTCACGAACATGCGTGGCCGCACGACCGTCATGTCCGGCGAAACGGCCGGCTTCATCCTGGAGACGGTCCGCCGCAAGAACATTACGGACAAGGGGGGAACCGTGAACGAGGAGGAGATGGCGCGCTTCCGACAAGAGATGCGTCAACACTACGACGAGGAGGGCCACCCCTTCTACACCGGCTCTCTTTTGTTCCACGACGGCGTCATCGCCTTTTCCGAGGCGAGGGAGAAGCTCGCCCGCGCCTTCGAGATCGCGCTGCACGTCCCCATCCGGGAGTCCGTCTGGGGGGACTTGAAGGTCTGATCAAAATGAAGGAGGATTGTATGGCCGAAATCCTGTTGCAGGAAAGAACGGAGGAAGGAATCCTGATCCTGACCCTGAACCGTCCCGAGGCGATGAACTGCTTCAATTTCGATCTGCTCGCGGCGCTCTCCGACACGATCCGCGAAGCGAACTTCGACATGAACCTGCGCTGCATCGTCATCACCGGCGCGGGGGGCAAGGATGCGAAGAAGGCATCCTTTTCGACGGGAGCGGACCTCAAGGAGCGCCGCACGCTGAGCCCCGATCAGGTCCGGCGGTTCATCTTCACGATCCGCAACACCTTCACCGCCGTAGAGCAGGTCCGTGTCCCAGTCATCGCGGCGATCAACGGCTTCGCCTTCGGCGGCGGCATTGAGCTCGCGCTCGCCTGCGACCTCCGGATCGCATCCTCCAATATGATCCTGGGGCTCACGGAAACAAGCCTCGCGATCATCCCCGGGGCGGGCGGAACGCAGAGGCTGCCCAGGATCGTCGGCATCGCCAAGGCCAAGGAGCTGATCTTCACCGCCCGGCGGATCGACGCCAAAACGGCGCTGGAGATCGGTCTGGTAAACCGCGTTGTTGAACCGGTGGAATTGATGCCGGCGGCGCTGGAGTTGGCCCGGGAAATCGCGATGAACGGTCCGATCGGCGTCGCCCAGGCGAAATTTGCGATCAATTGCGGGATGGAGGCCTCGCTGGGGGTGGCCCTGCCGCTGGAGTCCAAGGCCTACGAGGCGACCATTCCGACAAAGGACCGCCTCGAGGCCCTGGCTGCCTTTGCCGAAAAACGGAAGCCCGTCTTCAAAGGGGAATAAGGTACGCTAAATTCTCCTTCGATGTTTGATCCCGGCACTCGTGGTCTATCCCTTCCAGATTCTGAGTATCAGAGTCATAAAGAGAATCGCGAACACGATCAGAAGAAAGACCTTTATGAATTGCTGCCCCTTCTTGATGGCCAGAATGCTTCCCAGATAACCTCCGGCCAGATTCGACAGTGCGATTGGAATTCCAATAGCGTAGAGGACATTGCCGGCAAAAGCGAAGGTCACAAACGATCCAATGTTCGATGCCAGATTGAACACCTTTGAAATGGCCGATGCATGAATCAGGTTAAGCCCCAGGAATATGTAGAATCCAAAGATCAGGAACGTTCCGGTTCCCGGTCCGAAAAAACCATCATAAAATCCTATTGCCAGACAGAGCAGCGGTGTGTAAAAGTATAGATCCTTCTTTGAGAAGTCGGATATCGATGTCTTTAATTGTTTCTTCGGCAGGAATGTAACAACAGCCGTCATCGGCAGCATGAATATGATGATCTTTGCCGCGGTATTTTGATCGACCAGCAGAATACCCTTTGTCCCGATGACCGAGCCTATGAGTGAAAACGCCAATCCGAAACCGGCAATTTTCCAGATCACCTTTCCGTTTCTGATGAAATTGGCCAATGCAGTAGATGTTCCAAAAATAGCGGCAAATTTATTGGTCCCGAGAACCGCCTGGGGTGGAATTCCGGCAAGCAGCAATGAGGGGATCAGGATCAAACCGCCGCCTCCCGCAACACTGTCGACGAATCCTGCCAGGAAAGACATCAGAGACAGCAATAAGATAACGATCGGATCCATTTGACTTAGAAGCTCCTCCGATACCGGCGGCTGTGTGCCCGCAAGCCGTTCATCCCTTTTCCTCCTTCAGTCGGCGGATCAGGAAACGATCGAGCTGATCGGCAAAGGCCTGGCAGTCCTTCTTCCCGAAGGCCGGCGGTCCGCCCGTCATCAGGCCGCCGTCCCGCAGTTCGCTCAGCAGATCCCGCACGGCCAGACGGTCCTTGACGTTCTCTTCCGTGTAGAGCTTGCCCCGGGGATTCAGGGCGAAGGCGCCCTTGGAGACGACCCGGTCCGCCAGCGGGATGTCGGCTGTAATCACCAGATCGCCCGGCTCTGCCAACTCCACGATGCGGTCATCGGCGATGTCCGGCCCTTTGGGGACGAGAAGGGTCGAAATCAGGAACGACGGCTCCCGGCGGACGGGCTTGTTGGCCACGAAGACGAGGGGCACGCCCAGGCGCAGGGCGGCCCGGATCAGGATCTCCTTCGCCGCCCTGGGAAATCCGTCCGCATCGACGTAAATCTGCATGGGGGTCCTTTCCGCGGAAAAACGGAGGCGCCCTTCAGGCGCCCAATATCTCTTTCACCCGGCCGACGATGCCGCCCTCCAGGCGCACCTTGATGCCGTGGGGGTGGTGGGGCGATTTCGTGAGCAGATCCCGGACGACCCCTTCCGTGAGGGCGCCGCTTCGCTGATCCTCTTTCCGGACCACTCTCACCCGTGTGCCGGGTGCGATGTCGGATCGGTTGTTGCCGTTCATGGGTCCATCCTCTATCATAGATTATCCTCAAATCCATCGTTTTTGTTTTGGAGGCCGTGGCGATTATTCCGGATACCGGCAACGCAAAAGGGCCTGACGAACGATTGGTTTAAGGATCAAGGGCTGATTTTTGTAAAAAGAACTGTGGTTGAACATCCACTACTTGACTGCACGATCTGGATATATGACCTCCCACTCCGCCACCGGGCCGGGAGCAATGTGAAACAGCGGGTGCGCATCTGGACGAGAAGAGGGTTCCACTCCGGCAAGCCACGACGGAGCGCGGACGCTCAGCTTCGCCTTGAGGTGCGCCCACTCGTAATCGAGTTGTCCACGAGTGACTGCAATAGTTTCGATGCAGCCGACGGAGGTTACTTTCGTCACGTCGAAACAGTAACCTCGTCGGACGGCTTCGGCATGAACGGCCTGTAAATAGGATGCGATCGATTTTACGGGAGATGGAGAGTTACGGAAGCGGATGAGCTGGGGGTGGCGGGTGTATCCACCTGTTTGCCCTTTAAGAACCGCTTGTGCCAGCAACGCTTCACGCCAGAGCGCGACAAGGCCGCGAGCGTCCAAGTATTTAGGATGTAATGTCCAAAGGCGCATGACGCAGTTCTTTAAGGGGCCAATGTGGGCGAAACCGCTATAGTCGTTTAGTGGTGGCGCGCAGTACCATCCGATGCTGACCCGTATGCCTGGTGGAGTGAGGGCCGGGGGAGACCTCCCCCCCAGCTACTCGATTCGCCCATCTATCGAATTTCTAAATCCATCTGATCGGAACGGCCGCGCAGATTTCGGGCAGGCATACAAGGATGAGTTTGTGGTAATGAGAGAGTAGATTGTGGGAGTCGCTGTTTATGTAAATTCACAAGCGACAGGATAGATTCATCGAGATCAACGCGAGTTACACCTAGTCGTTCCTCCGCTATCTTTGTGTATTCTTCAGATATATCACACAGGATGGCGTATCGTTCATTGGCCACACATGCTTCCCCCGTAGTGCCAGAACCACTCATAAGATCAATTGCCAGTTCGCCTCTGGCAGTGGCCATGAGAAGTGTCTTCTTGATTACCGAAAGAGGCTTCTGTGAGGGATGTCCAGTCTGCTCATTTCTTCCTACAAATCCACACAATAGAGACTCTTCTATCACACTGGGCGGCCCAGGAATGTATAGAAGCTTACCTTGTTGCATCTTTTCCCGCTGCACGTCATTGAGGAAATTCTCAACATGCATCACTGCGTTGGGGACCGTAAGGTGAAGACACGTCATCTGTGCAGACCGCCAACCACGAATGCGCGAAGGAGAGTTTTTGTAGAACCACGTCAACCAGCATTTGAGAGTTAAAGGTTCGGGAATTATCCGAACAAATCTCGCAACAATTTCGGGGAAACCCCAAAGGAAAACATGATCTGAAAGGGAGGCAACACACCTCAATAGTTGCGGGACATAGTCATCATAGTCGTCTCGCACGCCGCCAACCCCTTTGTTGTACCAAGGATCAAGAACACAGCATTGTGCGTGAAATCCAAGCGACAGCAGGAGTTGAGAAGACCGCTCAATGTCGAGAGGCGGAAGAATGACAACACCGTTTTTCCCCAGTTCGGCGACTATTTCAGCGCGCACCTCCAGAAGTTCAAGATGCGCGGCGCTGTCGTGTTTTTTCATTTTCTTTTGATCCCGCCCTTGCTGTCCATTTCGTAACCAAAATACTCCAGGAGAAACATAAACACAAGTTCCTTTTCGGTGCGTGTTGAGAACTGAACAATTGCGTAGGTGTTCATTTTACCGGTACTTGAGTCCCAGCAGTTCTTCTTCGTGACTTGATGACGTCCACACAACGCTTGCCATTGATTCGGATCGCGGGCTGCACGTTGAATGAGCTCTCTATCGAGCACCTTACCGAGATTGCCGAGGAATAGGGCTTCTATACGCTTCTTGACGCTTTTCTGTCGGTAAGGCCCTTTGTATTTACCGTAAACTTTGCTATCTGTCATAAGGCCCTTTCTTATAGGTGAACCAGTTATTCAATAGCTTTCGGATGACTCCACAGCTTCTGTGTTTTCCGCATATCATGACCTTTAAAAGTTTATACAGAAAAATAGATTCCGTCTACTGCTTTCAACGATATTTCAAATGGTTTCGCCATGCTGGTTGCAGTATACACAGAACTTCATTTTTGGATCGGCCATTCGCCCCGTTCTGTCAGAACGTCGCGGTAGATAGTTAAGGCCTCGTTGACGGCGGGCATGCCGGCGTAGGTCGCCACCTGGAAGAAGATCTCGGTCAGCTTCTTCGGGTCGCACCCCACGTTGAGGGCCGCGTTCACATGAAGTTTCAGCTCTTCGCCCGAGCGCGTGGCCGCGAGGACCGCGCAGGCGACCATCTGCCTTTCCTGGGGGGTCAGGACGGTGCGGGAGTAGAGATTCCCCGTGATGAATCGGGAAAAATCGTTGGCCAGCTCCCGGTCGAACGCCTTCCACATCCGGTAGGGGGGATCCATTTTGACGCCGCCGCCAAAGAGCCTCTTCGCGGTTTCCTGTGTCTTCCGATCGATCTCGTCTGCCATGATGCACTCCTTGATGATAATGTCATAACTATTATATTATAAAGGTTAATACAGTGTCTCAAACGCGACACAGGCGTTCCGAACCGATACCAGGGAACGAAAGCATCATCATTTGACCAGAAAGACGCCCCGTTCCCGGTCCTGGAAATAGATCCGGTTGTGTTTCCCCCGGCTAGTTTTCTCGTAGAACATCTCCCCGTTACTCCGGCATTCCGGGCAGCAGCGTCCGGGGATAATGACGGCGAATATCCGATTTCCGGTATCGGCGACCGATTCGATCATGACCAGTCCGCCGCAGTCGTCGCAGACGCGGACCGTTTCCTCCTGCTGTTCGCTGATGCCGTCCGTGTCGTAATAGATGCCTTTCTTCCGCTTCACGTAACGGGCGGCGCCGACCAGCTTTGCCTTCATCTCATGACGTCCACGCCAGAGATCCATGACCTTGGCCGATTCGTCCTCAATGATCCGCGTGATATCGGCGGACTGACGCAGGGCGACCGGGTCATAGTCCGGTTCGCGGACATGGCTGTAATCGAGACCGGCCATCGCCAGGATGATTCCGACATTGACATAGGGGAGGGCCTTTTCGATGGAATAACCCCCCTCCAGAACGGCGATATCCGGGGCGAGTCTTTCGTTCAGCAGGGCGTACCCCTGTGCGGAGAAACGCATGTTCGTGATCGGGTCGGTGTAGTGGTTGTCCTGACCGGCGGAGTTGATGATCAAATCCGGCTTGAATTCGTCCAGGATGGGCAGGATCACCCGGTCGAGGACCATGATGAACCCCTCATCCGAGGTCTGCGGGGGGAGCGGGATGTTGACGGTCGCCCCGAGGGCGTTCGGCCCGCCGAACTCGTCGCGGGAACCGGTCCCCGGATAGAGGGTCCGGCCGTCCTGGTGGATGGAGATGCACAGGGTATCCGGGTCATTCCAGTAGATGTCCTGGGTGCCGTCGCCGTGGTGGCAGTCCGTGTCCACGACGGCGACCCGTTTCGGGCCGTAACGATGCCGGATGTATTCGATCATGATCGCTTCGATGTTCACATTGCAGAAGCCGCGGGCGCCGTGGACGACGAGCATTGCGTGGTGGCCCGGCGGCCGGACCAGGGCGAAGGCGTTGTCCGCTTCGCCGGAGAGAACCTTGTCCGCTGCGGTGATGGCGCCGCCCGCCGAGATGAGATGCGATTCCGTGACCACGCTGCCCGCATCCGGGACGCAGATGTGCGCCCGGTTGATATCCTCCGCCGTTGCGATCCCGGGTTTGTATTCGCGGATGTTATCAAAATCGAGGAGGCCTTCCTCGAAGACCTGATCCTGGGTGTAGAGAAGACGTTCCTCCCGTTCAGGGTGGTTCGGGGAAATGGCCCAGTCGAAGGCGGGGAAGAAGATCAGACCGGTACGCTTTTGCGGTTTCAACGGCATAGGGCGTACCCCCGTTTAAGATCGGCGATGCAGCCCGGTTTGATCTGGACCTTGACACGGATGTTCTTTCCGGTCGTATAAAATTCCCGGACCATGTTGAATTCCTGCGCTTCGACCACCTCGATCTCCAGGTCCTCTTCGGCTGCGCCCATCTTCAAAACCTTTTCCCTGAGCTTTTCGCTGCCGATGCGGACGACATCTTCCATCTTAAAACCGTGTGGAATGGCGGTTTGAAGGCCCTCTTCGCAGATGGTCAGGATCCGTTGTTCGGTGTCAGCGAGGAGGGTCATCTCCGCCGTCGTCCGGGCCAGGGCGGCTCCGATGGCGTTGGCCACCTCGGCATGGACGGGGACATGGGGCTCGCAGTCGAGCAGCCTTCCCAGTTCCGGCGCCAGGATGCCGGCGGGTCCTCCCACCACGTAAAGGTGCCGGGGATTCAGCCGCTTTCCATCCAGCATCTCATGGATCGTGTAAACCGGCTGGTTGTTGATCTCCTCGATTACGTTCCGAACATGACCGGCGATCATCATACAGGTCTCCTGAAAGATCGCCCGGGCCGCTTCGGCTAACGGATAATGGATAGCATCGGCGATGGGGAGGAGGGCGGCCGCGGCCTTATCCGGGTCGCCGATGCCGGTCATCCCCAGAACGATCATGGCGTCCGTCGGCGTCGGAAAAGGTCCGCCGAAGGCGGCGGCGGGACCTTCCCGCTCCGGTCCGATGGAGAGCTTTCCTTCCCGAAATTGGACGACGCTGTCGCCGCCGACGCCGATCGACCGGGTTCTCAGCCCCCGGATCAGGGTTTTGTGGCCTTCGATGGTGACGCCGAAGGGCTCAAACAGGGGGACCCCGTCGGCGAAGACGGCGATATCCGTAGTCGTGCCGCCGATATCGAGGGCGATCGCGTCGCTCGTGCAGCCGGTCGTCGTCAGGATCCCCATGATACTGGCCGCCGGGCCGGAAAGGATCGTCTGAACGGGAAATTCCACGGATTGCGAGATGTCGAAGGTTCCGCCGTCCGCCTTCAGGATATAGATCGGTACGTTGATTCCCCGGGCGCGGACAAAATGAAGGACCTCTCTGACGAATCTCTGATAGAGGCCCCAGATCGCCTCGTTGAGATAGGTCGTTGCGATCCGCCGGGGGAAGTTGAGATGGCCGGACATCCGGTGGCCCAGGGAGACATGATCGAGCCGATCCCGGACGATCTCCCGGAGTTCGATCTCCTGCCTGGGATTGCGCGTGGAAAATTTACCGACGATGCCGGCATGCCGGATACCTTCGGCGCGGAAATGGTTCCGCATGCGGAATGCCTCATTCCGGTCAATGCCGGCGATTTCCATGCCGCGGTGATTGATGTAGCCGGACATGAAACAGGTATCCTGGTGGACGTCATACAGGGCCGGCGGAAGGCCGGGGCCGCTGACGACCAGCATTCCCACCCGGTCGACCTTGTTCTGAACGATGGCATTGGTGGAAATGGTGGTGCTGAGGACGACCCTTTCCAGTTGATCGACGGTGGATTCATCGACCAGTTCGTTCGCAACCGCAAGGAGGGATGTAACAAGGTTTTGCGCGTCTGTAAGAACCTTGGCCTTTTTCAAAACCGCGAAGTGATCGATCAGAACCGCATCCGTATGTGTGCCGCCCACATCAATACCCAGGATCATGACGCCGCCTCGCCCTTGGAGTGCACCGTTTATATAATGAGAAAAATGTCTTGACAAGGCAAAAAAAGGGCGTATGGTCCGCCACGACGTCGGCGATGCGTCCGCGAACCGGCGTCGGTGTGAAATCTGTGAAAGGAGGTGACGTGTCGATGAAAAAGGTATATGCTATCATTCTTTCCCTGCTTTTCTTTGTGACATTATCTTTTGCAGTCGTTGGCTGCAAGAAGGCAGAGGAGCAAAAACCTGCTGAGACCGCGGCCCCCGCGCCTGCAGCGACACCCGCTCCGGCTCCTGCGGCAGCTCCTGCAGCTCCTGCAGCTCCAGCAGCTCCGGCTGCTCCGGCTGCGAAGTAGGATCGGAAACAGTGTAAAAGAAAAACGGCTTGGCATACAGATGCCCAGCCGTTTTTTTATTTGAAAAGACCTTCGATTCGACGCCCTAATTCTTTTTGACAGCGACCAGTTGGCTGTTGTATAATTTATATAGTCGATTGGCCGGTTGCCGCCGTGGAGTTTTTGCCGGAATCCCGAGATGGCAGGAATTCTTCTTATTTATGCCGTTCGATTGAAAAATTGATGCGGGGATCGTATGCGGCCGGCGGAAGACGGGGAGGCGGAATTGCGGAATTTCTGAAGCGTCGATTAAATGGGCCCGGATATTGGATTGTTTTACGTAGAAGAGAACGATAAGGAGGTCATGCCATGAGCAAGAACGGTGATTTTATCGGCGGTTTGATCGTCGGCGGTCTGATCGGCGCGGTGATCGGCATCCTGTATGCGCCGAAAAGTGGTAAAGAAACCCGAGAAGAAATCGGCAGGAAGACCGACGAACTCCTCTCAGTGGCGAAAGAGGAGTACGACCATGCCGTCGAAAAGAGCCGAAAGGCGTACGAAGCGGCTGTAGAGCGGTTGAAGGCGCTTGAGGAGACGGCGAAGGAGAAGGTGGAAGAGGCGGAAGATCTGGCCGAACGCGGGAAGGAAACGCTTCGGGAGGGAAAGAGCCGGCTGAAGAAGGCCGTCGATGCGGGAGTGGAGGCGTTCCGGGAGGAGCAGGACAAGGTCGTCTGAACGCGGACATGATGGAGAGAACACATGACGAACATGGAGATCATGCTGATCATACTGAGCGTCATTTTTTTGCTGTTCGCCCTGTTTTCAATCCCCTTTCTGATTCAGATCTGGCGGACGGCAAAGGGGATGGCGGAGACCCTTGAGATCCTCAATCGGGACCTCCCCGTGATCATGCAAAATCTGGAGGAGATCACGACCAACATCAACCGGACGACGACCACCGTACATCGGGAGGTTGCCGAACTCTCTTTGACCCTAAGGCGGGTTCAGGGGATCGTGGGCATTTTTCTCGGTTTGGGTGAGATTCTCAGGCGCCGGATGAGCTTCCCCTTTGCCCGGACGGTGATGACCTCCCTGGCGGTGGTCAAGGGGGTCCGGGCTTTTGTCGGGGTTTTGACGGACAGATCTCCGGACGAAAGGGGCGGCAAGGCGAAATAGCCGCGCTAATCCGGCAAGAGGGATCTCAGGCGTTCGGCGTAGGGAAGATGTGATATGCCCAGTGTAACGTATGGAAGCAGGGGAGGAAGGGTGCTGGTCCGTACGGTCCAGGAAAAGGCCGGACCTGCCCGGACAGCCGAAGAGGTTGTCCGGGAGATAAAAGCGGCACAGCCCTCGGGAGGAGAGGAGTATCGGGAAAAGTCGCTGGCCTTGCACGGCCTGATCTGTGGCCGATGCGGCCGGGATTTTGATGCCGCGCACCGCCATCTCCTGACGGTGCATCACAAGGACGGCAATCATCTCAACAACCCTCCGGACGGAAGCAACTGGGAAAATCTCTGCGCCTACTGCCATGAGGATGTCCACAGCCGGGGCCTCTTGGGTGACTATCTTGAGGGAACATCCGCTTCCCGCGAGGAGACCGTCGTCTATCGGGACGAAGCCGCTGCGGGAGGGATGGGCGCTCTCGCTGAAAAACTGCAAAAGGCCCTGGAAAAGAAAAAATCCCCAAAGTGATTTGCGGCCGTAATAAGGAGGGACTGGGATGGGGAAGCTGTTGTGGAAGCCTTCGGAGGAGCGCGTCAGGAACAGCAACATGTACAGCTTCATGTCTTTCGTCAACAAGAGACACCAGCAGACCTTCACGGATTATGACGGTCTTTACGCATGGTCGGTGAGCCATATCTCCGAATTCTGGGCCGCGGTCTGGGATTTCGTCGGGATCAAGGCCTCGCGGGGCTATGATCAGGTGATCGACGACGAACGGAAAATGCCCGGGGCAAAGTGGTTTCCGGGCGTCCGTCTGAACTTTGCGGAAAACCTGCTGCGTTTCCGTGATGATTCCGTGGCCCTCATTTTCAAAGGCGAGGATCATCCGCCGGTCAAGATGACCTATGCCCAACTCTACGACGAGGTGGCGAGACTGGTGAAGGGTCTCAAGGCGTGCGGCGTCGGCCCCGGCGACCGCGTCGCCGGTTTTCTGCCAAATATGCCTGAGGCCGTGACGGCGATGCTCGCCGCGACCAGTATTGGAGCGGTTTGGTCCTCCTGTTCCCCCGATTTCGGAATCAAGGGCGTCCTGGACCGTTTCGGGCAGATCAAACCAAAGGTCCTCTTCGTGGCGAACGGTTACTTCTTCAAGGGAAAGAGCCTCGATTCCATCTCCCGCGTAGCGGAGATCATCCGGGATCTCCCCTCCATCGAGAAGGTCGTTGTCGTCCCCTATACGGAAAGCGAGCCGGACATCAGCGGCCTCCGGGACGCCGTCCATTATAAAGACTTCCGGGCGCCGGAAAGCGGCCTTTCCATCCACTTTGAGCAGCTTCCCTTCGACCACCCGCTCTACATCATGTTCACCTCGGGGACCACAGGACTGCCCAAGTGCATGGTCCAGAGCGCCGGCGGGATCCTGATCCACCACTTAAAAGAGCTGGTCCTCCATACAAACCTCACGCGCGAGGATACGATCTTCTACTTCACCACCTGCGGATGGATGATGTGGAACTGGCTCGTCAGTTCGCTCGCCGTGGGAGCGAAACTTCTCCTCTTCGACGGAAACCCCTTCCATCCGGATCCCGGCGTCCTTTGGCGCACCGCCCAGGACGAGGGGATCACGGTCTTCGGAACCAGCGCCGGTTATATTTCCGCGCTGATGAACGAGGGGGTCCGGCCGGGAAAGGAGTATGGCCTTTCCTCCCTTAAATCCATTCTCTCGACAGGGTCGCCCCTCTCCGAGGATGGGTTTGAGTTCATCTACCGGGAGATCAAGGCGGATCTCCAGCTATCATCCATCTCCGGCGGCTCGGATATCAACGGCTGCTTCGCCCTGGGAAATCCTATGGGGCCGGTCTATTCCGGAGAACTCCAGTGCCGGGGGCTCGCCATGAAGGTCGAGGCCTTCGACGAGAACGGCAAGCCGGTCATCAACCGGCAGGGCGAGCTGGTCTGCACGGCGCCTTCCCCCTCGATGCCCATCTACTTCTGGGACGATCCGGGATATAAAAAATACAAGGCCGCCTATTTCGAGGTCTATCCGAATGTATGGCGTCATGGGGATTATATCCTCATCAATGAGCGTGGCGGCGTCGTGATCTACGGACGATCCGACGCCACGCTGAACCCGGGCGGCGTCCGGATCGGGACGGCGGAGATCTACCGTCAGGTCGAGAATATCGAGGGGATTCAGGACAGCATCGTCGTGGGGCAGAACTGGAAGAACGACGTCCGCGTCATCCTATTCGTCAAGATGGCGCCGGGAAAGGAGCTGACCGACGAGCTCCGGGACCGGATCCGCAAGACGATCCGCGTGAACGCATCCCCGCGCCACGTCCCGGCCAAGATAATCGCCGTGCCGGACATCCCCTATACCCTGAACATGAAGAAGGTCGAGCTTTCGGTGAAGAAGGTTATCGAAGGGCAGGAAGTCCAGAACAAGGACGCCCTCAAGAATCCGGAGTCCCTCGACTACTATGCGGGCATCAGGGAACTGCAGGAGGAATGAGGAGCGCTTCGTAAAAAGTCCCCAAACCGTCACTCCTACGGAAGCAGGAGTCCAGTCCTTTCAGTCCTTTTTCGTTTTTCGTTCGGGGACAGATTTGAAATCTGTCCCCGAGTTCTAAATAAATCAGGTCTCATCATGAGATTGATTTGTCACTGTATCCTTCGCAATGACAGAGGCAAAGAGAGGGGCGGCTACGGGACGCCCCTTTTCATTTGATGATGACGCGGAGGTTGTCCCGTTCCGTCACCATCTTGTCGCCCACGGAGGTTCCGCAGTAGACGCAGGTGTAGTCGAATTTGTCCCCGTTCGAAAGGACGAGGAGGAGGCGCTTCCGCACCGGGACGGCCCTCCGGCATTTGGGGCAGAAGAGCTCCGTGGCGTCAAAATCCTTGTATTGTTCCTGTTTCATCCATCATCCCTTTCCGGGATTCTCTTCGCATCCTCCAGCCAGACGGCGGCCTCGCTGTCGCTTGGCGCCCGGTAATCGCCCCGCGGCGAGAGGGATCCCCCCGAACCGACCTTGGGGCCGTTGGGGATGCAGGAGCGCTTGAACTGGCTGATCTGGAAGAACCGGTAGAGATAGACCTCCAGCCAGTGACGGATCTCGCCGATCGTGTAGGCGTTTCTCTTCGCCTCGGGGACATCCGGCCAGTGTCCCTGCATTCGGTCCCGCCAGGCGCAATAGGCCATAAAGGCGATCTTGGTCGGCAGGTAGCCGAAGCGGATTGTATAGAAATTGTTGAAATCCTGAAGTTCATAAGGGCCGACGATCTCTTCCGTCCTCTGGGAGGGCTGGACCCCCGCATCGCCCGGGATCAGCTCGGGGCTTATCTCCGTTTCCAGAATATCGATAAGAATCGCGGAGGCCTCGGGGGAGAATTGCACGGACCGCGCGACCCAGCGGATCAGGTGCTGAATCAGGGTCTTGGGGACGCTGGCGTTTACATTGTAGTGGGACATGTGGTCGCCCACGCCGTAGGTGCACCATCCGAGGGCGAGTTCGCTCAAGTCGCCCGTTCCGATCACGAGGGCGTTTCTCCGATTCGCGATGCGGAAGAGGTGAGAGGTCCTCTCTCCGGCCTGGATGTTTTCAAAGGTGATATCATAAACCGTTTTCCCTTCCGCACAGGGGTGACCGATGTCCTTGAGCATCTGCGTGCAGCTTGGCCGGATGTCGATCTCGTTGGCCTCCACCCCGAGCGCCTTCATCAGGCAGAGGGCGTTGCGGTAGGTTTTATCGGACGTCGCGAAACCGGGCATCGTGTAGGCCAGCACGTGGGAGCATGGCAGCTTGAGCATCTCCATCGTCCGGGCGGCGACGATCAGGGCGTGTGTGGAGTCGAGCCCGCCGGAGACGCCGATGACGACCTTGCCGATTCCCGAGGATTTCAGACGCTGGGCCAATCCCTGAACCTGGATGTTGTAGGCCTCGTAGCAGCGTTGATCCCGCTTGGCGGGGTCCGTCGGGATGTAGGGAAAGCGCGCGTATTCGCGATCGAGGAGGAGGCGCCCCTCGACGGGGTCCATATTCATCTCGACCCGGCGAAACTTGAGGAGCGCCTCCCTGTGTGTGAAGGCGTTCCGGCCAAAGGTCGTCTGGCGCATCCGGTCCTGGACAAGACGGTCAAGGTCGAGATCGGCAAGGATGAGTTGGGACCGCTCCAAGAAGCGTTCCGATTCCGCGAGGAGGCTGCCGTTTTCACAGATCATGGCGTGGCCGTCCCAGGCGAGGTCCGTCGTCGATTCTCCGGGACCGGCGGCGGCGTAAAGATATGCGGCGATGCAGCGGGCGGACTGGTTGGCCGTCAGGCTCTGCCGGTATTCCGCTTTCCCGATCGTCACGTTGGAGGCGGAGAGGTTTCCGATGACGGTCGCCCCCGCCAGGGCGGCGAAGCAGGAGGGGGGAATGGGGACCCAGACGTCTTCGCACATCTCTAAAAAGAAGCGGAAATGGCGGATGTTGCCGACCTCGAACAGCAGATCGGCGCCGAAGGGAATATTCTCCTGGCCGCAGAGGCGGACGGTTTTCGCGAGCGCCTCTTCCGAAGGACTGAACTGGCGGCCCTCGTAGAACTCCCGGTAATTGGGGAGGTAGGATTTAACGGCGATCCCAACGATCCGGCCGCGATAGAGAACGATTCCGCAATTGAACAGCCGGGAGTTGACCCGCAGGGGGGCGCCGACGACGAGAATCAAATTGAGCGAAGCCGTCTCGCGGGCAATCCGCTCGATCGCGCTGATGACCCCCTGGAGGAGCGCCTCCTGCTGGAAGAGATCATCATTGGAATAGGCCGAAAGCCCCAGTTCCGGGAAAAGGGCGAAAACGGCCTTCCTCTCGGCTGCCTCGCGGGCGAGACGAATGGTCTCCCCCGCGTTGAATCCGGTATCGGCCACCTTGACCGTCGGGGTGCAGACGGCGACACGGATGAATCCGTGGCGGTAAAGATTGAAAAACTGACCTTTTCCTTCGTTTTCCATGGCTATTCCTTCTCCACGCAGGCGTAGGCGCTGTGGTTGTGGATGCTTTCAAAATTCTCCGCCTCCACCTTGTACCAGGTGAAGTTGGGATCCCCTCCGAGCCGCTCCGCCACGTTCCGGACGACATCTTCTACGAACATCGGGTTGTCGTAAGCCCGCTCCGTGACGTATTTTTCATCGACGCGTTTCAACAGCGAATAGACCTCGCCGCTGGCCGATTCTTCGATCATTCTGATAACATCTTCAATCCAGAAGAACTTGCGGAACCGGACCATGACGGTGACGATGCTCCGCTGGTTGTGGGCGCCGGCCCGGCTGATTTCCCGGGAACAGGGGCAGACGGTCGTGACCGGGACCTCCATGCCCACGATGAAATCCATCCCCCTGCCGTCGCTCGTCCCCAGAAACCGGCAGCGGTATTCCATCAGGCTCTTCGCGCCGGACCGGGGGGCGGTCTTCTCGATGAAATATGCGAATTCGATTTCAATATGCGCCGCTTCCGCATGCAATTTTTCGCGGATCTTTTCCAGAATGCTGTGGAACGTCCGGATGTTCACCTGCTCCCGGATTTCGTTGAGGACCTCGACGAAGCGGCTCATGTGAGTCCCCTTGAAGTGGTGACGAAGGCTCACATACATGTTGATCGTGGCATTGACCGGCTGTGTCCCGTGCGCGCGGTCCAGGACGACGATGGGGTATTTAAGACCCTTGACGCCGACCCTCTGGATATCGATATTCCGTTCGTCTTTAAGGTTCTGGATGTCGATCATAGGCTGTAGGAGACGCGGGCGCTCTCCGATTCCCAGACGGTCACCCGGGACAGGGGGATCTTCGCCGGCTTTGCTTTTTCTCCGATCCTTTCATAGAGGAAACGGGCGATATTTTCGGACGAGGGGTTCATCCCTTTGAAAAAAGGAAGTTCATTCAAATATTTGTGATCGATCTGATCGAGAACCTCGTCGGTCCAGCGCTTCAGGAGACGGAAATCGATCACCAGGCCTTCTTGATTGAGCATCTCAGCGGCCGCCGAGATTTCAACGATGAAGTTGTGTCCATGGAGTTCTTCGCACTTCCCGCCGATCTCCCGGAGCAGATGGGCGGCAGAAAATGATTTCCGGATGGTGACTTCGTACATGGGACCTTCCTCCGCTGTGATGATCTTACCATATCACAAAACGATTCCGATGCCTATCCGGGAAAATTAACAGGGCCTGAGTCAGAAGGATCATCTGCAGGGGATCCGCCTCAGGGAGAACCTTAAGGTGAAAATGGAATGGATAGGCTATGGAAAAAATCCGGAGATTCCCGTGAAAATGACGGGAAATACCGGTAATCAAATAAAAGCGAAAGATAGTTCCGCCGGATTCGTTTTGATAACCATTCGGAATTGCGAGGAAATGAAATAATATCATGAATAACGTTTGAAGAGAGTTGCTAATGGCATGACCATTGCTTATAAGTTTAACAGAGTTCCCAAGGGCATCAAAACAAGAATTGAAAAGGGGGGTGATGGAGGAAAAAGTCCAGGTTTATATGGTTCAGGAATCATCCAATATCGCAAATTCAACCAACCAAAAAAGAAAGGGAGAAAGATTATGATTAGCAAATTGCAAAGAGGGCAGAAGGGGTTTACATTGATCGAGCTCATGATCGTCATCGCGATCATCGGCATCCTGGCGGCCATCGCCATCCCGCAGTTCACCCAATATAAAAAGAGGGGCTATGTTGCCGTACTCACTTCCGATGCAAAAAATATGTTTAACGCTGGGGCTTCATGGTGCAGTACAACGCCCCTGCCTGCGGCAATGACAGTAGCCAATCTAAATTCGGCGGGTTACACCGCGTCTGCCGGTGTTACTCCGACTGTGGCTTTTGTCGACTGTGGCAGTTATACTGTCACAGCGACCGGTTTGGTGGCTTGGGGACTTTCAGGCAACGTGGCCACTATAGACCAGACTGGACTCATGACGGCGACTCCGGCGATATAATCAGGAAACCCGCATAGAAGAACAGAATCATCGGTGGCCGTTAGTTCAAACAAGGGGTAAGGGATGCGTTCCTTACCCCTTTCCTTATAAACTTCCGGACACCGTGTTTCGGGGACTATACCGGCAAGAAGCCCGTATCCCGGCCTCTCAGGTTCTCCTTCCGATCACGGTCGCGCAGGAGAATATGACGAGGTCATGGAGCAGGGGCTTGTGGATCTGGTTATTTTCGTGGATGATGCAAGCCGTGATGAAACCTCGGCCATCGCCTCAGGTCTGCCCCATACGAAGATGTTTGTCCATATAAGTTCAATACCTACTGCCGCAACAAAATATTTCCGGGCGCCCTCTGATTTTTCTTGACAGCGGAAAAATAATAAGATAGGACTATCGCCGTGACCAGCGGTCATATACTGACCGAAGTTCAGAATCTGATCGCTGGTCACGGTTCATTCATAGAAGAACCGCAGGGGTTGTGCCCTGTAAAGTGTTTTTCAGTTCGTCTCCTGCCTTATCGTCTTGCGGATGGGTTGCTGCGGATTGTGATCAAAATTCGTTTGGGATTGCGGGCACGGTCATGCGGCGCAGGACGATTCAATTGCTAAGAAGGGCTCAGATCTTGGGACTGGAAGAAAGAAGAAAACGGGAACGTGAGAATCGGAAGACGGCCATCCTGAAGGCGGCCCGGAGGCTTTTTTTCGAGAAGGGTTTCAAGACGGTCACCGTCGAGAGCATCGCCAGGAAGGCAGAACTGAGCAAGGGGTCGATTTACCTCTACTACAACAGCAAGGAAGAGATTTACGCCCATATCCTTCTGAGCGATATCGACAAGTTTCACGATCGCATCTCCGATCTTCTTCAAAATCCCGCGAGCGCGTCCGAGGTGCTCATCCGGCTTGCAAACATTTATGTGGATTTCTTTTTAAATGACCGGGAATTGTTCAGAATCCTGATGACCTTCATGCTCCATACCACCGACATGAACCTGCCGGAGGATCTCAATAACCACATCATCAAAACCACCAACAAAACCATCAATGTCATCGAACATGTCTTCAAATACGGCATCGAACAGGGTGAGTTTCCCGCGACGCTCAATCTCCGTCAGAGCCGGAATGCCATCTGGGGGATGCTGAACGGAATCATTTCGCTCCATCTATTTACCGGTATCGAGGCCAAACGGGCAGATGTGATTCAAAGCACCATCAAGGCAGGCCTTGACATTTACATCCGCGGCATCCGGACCAATCTCCCGGCGCGGTGAGATGTCTCGAAGAGATTTTTTAAGAACAGCGATCTTTGACGGCTTTGTAAAAAATCGAAGATGTCACCCTGAGCTTGTCGAATGGTGAAGATAACTCATTGATATTAGGCTATGCTTCGACAAGCTCAGCATGACAAAACCCGATATTTATGACTTTTTACGAGAGCATCCTCTTTTATTGTGGCAAGATCATTTCTGGGCGAAGTGAGACGTCGCGGAATGATTTATGTTCTGCAACGAATGGTCTTTGATCGACGGCAACGGACACAACGGTCCTAATGATTTTAAAATGGTTTTGGACGTAAAAATGAAAGGGGGTTTAAGGTATGAGCAACTTGTTGGTGAATCAGAGAGATCAGGAGTTCCTGCTTTTTGAACAACTGGGTATTGAAAAGTTGTTCCAGACGGAAACGTTCAAGGATTTTTCCAAGGAGGACGCATTGATGATGCTCAAGGAGGCGGAGAAGATGGCCCTCAACGTGATCCTTCCGACCTATGCCGCGGGCGATAAGGAAGGGTGCACGTTGAAGGACGGAAAGGTCTCCGTTCCGAAGTGTTATCATGATGCCTTTAAAAAGTACGTCGAGGGGGGATGGCTCTGCCCCACGTCGTCGCCCGAAGTCGGCGGACAGGGAATGCCGGTCGTCATGGCAACCGCCAACCAGGAGCATTGCCACGCCGCCAATTTCGCCGTGCTGATGTATCCGGGACTCACCCACGGGGCGGCCTCCCTGATCGAACATTTCGGGACGGAGGAATTGAAGAACAAGTACATGTACAAGATGTTTGCCGGTCAGTGGACGGGAACGATGTGCCTGACCGAGCCCGGCGCAGGAACCGATGTCGGGGCCTTGAAGGCGACGGCGAAGAGGCTGCCCGACGGGACCTTCAGCATCACGGGGACGAAGTGCTTCATCTCCTGCGGGGATCATGACCTGACGGAAAACATCGTCCACCCGGTCCTCGCGCGGATCGAAGGAGACCCTCCGGGAACGGGCGGCATTTCGATCTTTGTCGTCCCCAAGATCCGGGTGAATTCCGACGGCAGTCTCGGAGATCCGAACGACGTCCATACGGGCAATATCGAGCACAAGATGGGAATCAAAGGATCGGCCACCTGCACGCTTAATTTCGGCGACGAGGGAAAATGTATCGGCGAACTCCTCGGCAAGGAGCGGGAGGGGATGAAAATCATGTTCCACATGATGAACGGCGCCCGCCTCGACGTCGGTATGCAGGGCCTGGGCCACGCCTCCGCGGCGCTCGAACACGCCATTGCCTATGCCAAGGAGAGGATTCAGAGCGCTCCGGTGTGGGAGATGAAGAATCCCGATGCCAAGGCGGTTCCGATCATCCAGCATCCCGACGTCCGGAGGGACCTCCTCTGGATGAAGGCCCATGTGGAAGGGATCCGGGCAATGAACTATTTCACGGCCTACTGCATGGACATGGCGAAAGCCAATCCGGCGGAAAAGGAAAAGTGGCAGGGGTTCGTGGAGCTGCTGACGCCGGTGTGCAAGGCCTATTCTTCCGACAAGGCGATGGAGGTCTGTTCCAAGGCGATCGATGTCTACGGAGGTTATGGGTACTGCCAGGAATATCCGGTGGAGCAGTACATGCGGGATTGCAAGATCGCCTGCATCTATGAGGGAACCAACGGCATTCAGGCCCTCGACCTGGTCGGCCGGAAGCTTGGCCAGAAAAAAGGGATGAACGTCATGAGCATGTTCGGAGAGATCGGCGCGACCGTGGCCAAGGCCAAAGGCATTAACGAATTGAAGGTTTATGCGGTGCGTCTGGAAGAGGCCTATAACGCCCTTGTCGATATGACCATGACGCTCGCCCAACTCGGCAAGAGCTCCAGCTTTATAATCCCCATCCTGAACGCCTCTTCCTATCTCGACATTTTCGGGGATGTTCTGGTCGGTCATTTCCTTCTTCAGTCGGCAGCCCTCTCCACGGAAAAGCTAAAGACGATCTATGCGGAGAAGGGGGCGGAGGAATCCAAAGGGAAAAAGCGGGCTCTGATTCATGAGAATGGCGCTGTCGCCTATTACACGGGCAAGGTTGCAACGGCAAAATTCTTTGCCGTGGAGGTTCTCTGCACGGTGAAAGCGCGGTGCGAGGCGATCAAATCAGAGGAGAAGATCCCCATCGAGATGGCGGACGAATCCTTTACCTGTTAGTCGATTCGGAGCGTTTAAAGGCATACGGATGTGGCGGGCGCCGATTGGATCTGCGGACATAAATCGGCCGCCCGTTTACAGACCAAATAGAGGAGGAAAATCATGGCATACGAAATCAAGAAAGCGGCCGTTCTGGGTGCGGGGGTCATGGGCGCCACCATTGCCGCCCATCTGACCAATGCAGGGATCGAATGCATCCTGCTGGATATCATTCCATTTGAACTGACCGAGGCCGACAAGGCGCAGGGGTTGACGGAAAATAGCCCGGCCTGGCGGAACCGGTTCGCGGCGAACGGGCTGGCCGGTGTCGTGAAGTCAAAACCGGCAGGATTATTCACCAAAAAGAACGCCTCAATGATCAAGGTCGGCAATTTCGATGACAACCTGGGCTGGCTTTCCAATGTCGACTGGATCATCGAAGTCGTCATCGAGAATCTGAAGATCAAGCAGGAACTCTTTGCCAAAGTGGAAAAGGTAGTCAGACCGGATTGCATTGTCACCACGAATACCTCCGGCATACCAATCAAGGACATCACCGCAAATTTCGGGGCGAAGCTCAAGGAACATTTTCTGGGGACCCACTTCTTCAATCCGCCCCGATACATGAAGCTTCTGGAGATCATTCCGGGACAGGAGACGAAACCCGAGGTTGTGGCGTACATGACCCGGTTCTGCGAACAGGTGCTGGGGAAGGGGATCGTCATCTGCAAGGATGTCCCCAATTTTGTCGGGAACCGCATCGGTTCCTTCGACATTTCCAACGCCATCCGCCTCACAGTCAACAAGAATCTGAAGATCGACGAGGCAGACGCCATCATCGGCAAGGCCCTGGGACGTACGGGAATGTCCATCTTCGGAACGCTCGATCTGGTCGGCCTTGATACCGCCCATCACGTCTCGTCAAACCTCTACGCGGCGGTGCCGGATGATGAGATGAGGGAGATCTTCGCTCCCAGCGAATTGATGAACAAAATGATGGAGCTCAAATGGCTCGGCAACAAGACCAAGCAGGGGTTCTACAAGAGAACAAAGGACGCGAAGGGCAAGAAGGCCAAACTGATGCTCGACTACCACACGATGGAGTATGTCCCGGCCGGCAAACCCAAGTTCGCCTCCGTCTCCGACGCGAAGAAGAAGAGCGATGAAGGGGTCGCCGCAACGATCAAGGTGATGTTTCAAGGGACGGACATCGCCGGAGAGATGACCCGGGAGTATCTTTGCAACAACTTTATCTACTCGGCGAACCGCGTTCCTGAGATCTGCGACACCATCGTCGGTATCGACAACGCCATGAAGTGGGGCTATAATCACCAGTTGGGACCCTTCGAGACCTGGGATGCGGTCGGCGTCCGCGAAGCCATTGATGTGATGAAGAAGCTGAAGCTGAAGGTCCCCAAGAAGATCGAAGAGATGCTGAAGAAAGGGTGCGAGACCTTCTATGAGAAAAAGGAAGACGGTCTCTACTTTTACGACTTCGAGAAGAAGGGGTACGTGAAGTTAGAGCCGAATCCCCGGATCATCCTTTTGCCCGATCTGAAGGCGCAGAACAAGCTCATCAGGAAAAATGGCAGCGCATCGCTCATCGACATCGGCGACGGCGTGGCCTGTCTCGAATTCCACACGAAGATGAACGCCGTAGACGACGGGATGATCGAAATGATCGTTGCCAGTTGCGACATCGTGGAGAAGGGCTTCATCGGAATGGTCGTCGGAAGCCATGCGACGAACTTCTCGGCCGGGGCGAATATCTTCAAGGTCCTCCTGGCCATTCAGAAGGGGGACTGGGACATTCTCGAGAAGCTCATCGAGGAGTTCCAGAACGCCAACATGAGGATGAAATACCTCTCCAAACCGGTGGTCTCCGCGCCGGCGGGTCTTGCCCTCGGCGGCGGGTGCGAGATATCCATGCACGCGGCGAAGTGCCAGCCATGCGGGGAAACCTACATCGGCCTCGTCGAAGTCGGCGTGGGGGTCATCCCGGCCGGCGGCGGCTGCAAGGAGTTGATGGTTCGGGTCACGGAAGGCCTTCCCGACGGCGTGATCGATGCCGGTCTGAACCTGCAGCACGTTTACGCCAAGGCCTTTGAAAACATCGCCATGGCCAAGGTAGCGACGAGCGCCGTCGAGGGGATGGAACTCGGCTACATCCGGAAGACGGAGAACATCAGTCTCGGCCGTGATCAGCAGCTCTGGGACGCCAAACAGGTTGCCCTGGGACTCGCAAAATTCTACAAGAAGCCACGCCCGGCCTTGATCCCCGTGATGGGCGAGAACTTCCGCGGCATAGCCGAAGTGGTCCTCTACAACATGCGTCAGGGGAATTTCGCCTCGGACTACGACCTCCATGTTTCCCGGAAGGTGGCTCATATCCTCTCCGGCGGGGACTGCGCGGAGGGGACACTGGTCACGGAAGAGGAGATCCTTGCCCTGGAAAGGGAAGCCTTCCTGAGCCTATGCGGAGAAAAGAAGACGCAGGACAGGATTATGCACATGCTCAATACCGGCAAACCATTGCGCAACTAAACAGGGGCGGAGGCCTGAGGCCGGTTTGTGAGAGATATCGCAAGCCGGCCAATCAGGCCGACGGCCATTGAAAAGGAGGAATACGATGAGCGATGCTGTTATTGTCGAAGCGGTCAGAAGTCCAGGGGGTCGTTACAGGCGCGGCGGTCTTGCCGGTACCCGGGGGGATGAGATCGGAATCCAGGTCATGAAGGGTCTTCTGGCCCGGGTTCCCGCGCTCAAACCGGAGGATGTGGATGACGTGATCGTCGGTTGCTCCTTCCCGGAGGCGGAGCAGGGGCTAAACCTCGGTCGGGTCATTGCGATGGGCGCCGGTTTGCCGATCTCAACGTCGGGGATGACGGTCAACCGTTTCTGTTCTTCCGGCCTTCAGTCCATTGCGGACGCCACCGCAAAGATTCGGGTGGGGTGGGCCGAGGTGATGATCGCCGGCGGCTGCGAGACGATGTCCCACATCCCGATGGGGGGAAGTATTGCCCGTCCCAATCCGGACTGGGCCTTCGACGGTTCGATGCCGAACGTTTATGTCTCCATGGGAGTCACGGCCGAAAATGTGGCCGCCAATTACAACGTCTCCCGCGAGGACATGGACAAATTCGGTCTCGAAAGCAACCGCAGGGCCTATGAGGCGATCAAGGCGGGGAAATTCAAGGAAGAGATCATCCCGATTACGGCCTACAAATACAAGGTGCTTCAGAACGGAAAGCGGGTCCGGGAAAAGGTCGTCTTCGATACGGATGACGGCGTGAGATGGCCGTCGAAACTTGAGGATATGGCCAAACTGAAATCCCCGTTCAAACAGGGGGGTACGGTAACGGCGGCCACCTCTTCGCAGATGACGGACGGCGCCGCCTTCTGCCTGCTGATGACGGCGGAGAAGGCGAAAGCCATCGGCGTCAAACCGATCGCCAGACTGGCCTACTTCGCGGTAGCCGGCTGCAAGGCGGAAGAGATGGGTGTTGGTCCGGCCTATGCCATTCCCAAAGTGCTCAAGATGGCGGGACTTACGACGAAAGACATCGATGTCTACGAGATCAACGAGGCCTTTGCCTCCCAGGCCCTCTATTCGATCCGGGTGGTCGGGATCGAGGATCGTCTGAAAGCGGGCGATATCAACCCCAACGGCGGCGCCATCGCCCTCGGTCATCCCCTCGGATGCACGGGCGCCAAGCTGACCGCCCAGCTTCTCCACGAGCTGAAACGGCGAAAGGCGAAAAGGGGAATCGTTTCGATGTGTATCGGTGGCGGTATGGGTGCAGCGGGAATCTATGAGATGCTGTAGAAATGCGCTGAATCTGACCTCCTGTGGAAGCGGAATCTGAACCTCTTGTGCTGATACTGATGTTCCTGTTGAAGTTGCGCTGACCGCTGTCCTGCAAGCCGCAAGCCGAAGCTGGAAAAGCCATGGTCGTATGATCATGGCTTTTCTTTACATTCGGCCTTTACAAGACCGGACCACTGCTTTAAGATGCAATCCAGATTGTCATCCGGAGGAAGGACGATGAGGGCAGGATTCATTCAGTTTACGCCGGTTCTCGGCGATATCGAGCAAAACATCCTGAAAATCTGCAAGCTTGTGGACATAACCGATGCGGACCTGGTCGTCCTTCCGGAGTTGTGCAATACCGGTTATCATTTTGCCTCGCGGCAGGAGATCGAGACGCTTGCCGAAGAGATCCCTTTCGGAAAGACCACGGAGTCTCTCTGCCGGCTGGCGAAGGCCAAAGGGGCGTATGTTGTTGCCGGCTTGATCGAAAAATTCGGAGACAAGTGCTACAATGCATCGGTTCTGGTCGGTCCGGCCGGATATATTGCGACGTACCGGAAGATCCATCTTTTTTTTGAGGAGACCCTCTGGTTCGATCCTGGGGACCGTGAACCTGCCGTCCACGACATCGGCATCTGCCGCGTGGGGCTCATGATATGCTTTGACTGGATCTTCCCGGAAACGGCGAGGATTCTGGCCCTCAAGGGCGCGGATGTAATCTGCCACTGTGCGAACCTCGTCCTTCCTTACTGTCAGGAGGCGATGGTCACCCGGTGCCTGGAAAACCGCGTTTTTGCCGTCACGGCCAACCGGACCGGGACGGAAACCCGGGGGGAAAAGTCGTTTCACTTTACGGGAAAAAGTCAGATTACGGGTCCGGACGGGTCGATCCTCTGCCGGGGAGGGGAGGCGACGGAGGAGATCGGCGGCGGCGATATCGACCCAACCCTCGCGCGAAACAAGGCGATCAACCCGTACAACGACGCCTTCGGCAGCAGAAGGATCGAATATTACGGGGAACTGATGAAACAGCGGACGCGGTGATTTTTCGCTTGAAAACGGGATTTCTTTAGGATATAGGATAGCACGCCCGGGCGGTTAACTCAGCGGGAGAGTGCTACCTTCACACGGTAGAAGTCACTGGTTCAATCCCAGTACCGCCTACCATGAAAATCAGGGGGTTACGGGTCATACCGTAGCCCCTTTTTCTTTGGATAGGTCTTGCGCTGCGGCTGGTCGCTGCGGTTCGATCATTTTTAACGTAAAATCGCCCTTAATTTGGGCCGACAGAGCAAGGGCGGATGCGTCTACGGAATGGAGGTAAATTTCGGTCGTCCTGACGTTTTTGTGCCTCAACATCCCGGAGACGGTTTTCAGGGATGCTTTCTTTTCATCCATCAGGTACGACGCCATGAAGTGCCGGATTGAATGGAACCCGTAATACTGAGGGATGGTCATAATTCTTTCGTCTTCACGGATAGGACGGTTGTTCTTTTTCTCGAACGCTCGTATCTGCTTCGGGGATCTCTTGACCCTTCGCGTACCGATCGGGGGGCATCCGGCGCGTTTACAGATCGTCCACATCATTTTGGGCCGCCCTTTATACCTGTCGCCCTGCCCCTCATTAGCCGTCTGATTCCAGAACACCCATTTATCCTGTTTACGGGTATCCCATCGCTTCTTCAGGACATCGTATAGATCGTCGTTCATCGGCAGGACGTCAGGTTGGTAGGCACCGTCTTTGCGCTTCCGGGTCCAGAGGACGACATATCGTTTCTCAAAGTTGATGTCCTCATGCCATCGCAGCCGCAGGATCTCATCGATACGTCCGAGAGTATGGAGGCAGGTCAGGAAAATGTCCCGGTCGTCTCCTGGGTTGGCCGCCGCGATCATTCGGAGTATTTCTTTTTGGGTCGGGATCTCCTTCTCTTTCGTCACATGGGTCATGGGCTCGATGCCGATGCAGGGGTTTATCAGGAAGGGGAGCTGTGCGGAGTATATCTTTTTCGCCCAGGAGAATAGCGCGGACAATTCATGCCGATGTTCGTTGTAGAGGCTATTGCTTTCGAGGGTCTTCAGATAGTCGTGGATGTGCCGGGGCGTGATTTCCTCGATCGGGATGTCGCCATCCGGGAGAGTCTTCCTGAACCGCTTGCAGACATTAACCTTCCGGAGATAAACGTCTTTTACATGCTTCCGTTGAGATGTATCAAGGTACTCATTGGCAATAGCCTTAAATCCCGTGGCGGTCTGACTCATCGGGATTGGTATCGGCACTTGAGTCCTTATTTCTTCCCGACGCTTCACCCTTGCGGCTTCTGCTTCTCGCCGGGTAGTGAACCCCCTCCCGGCATAGTTCCTTTTTTCGTGCTCGAATCTGTACTGCCATGTCTTGGTAGTTTTGTCCTTGTAGATACCCATAGATGACCTCTGGCAAAAAGCGGAGCAGTTTTATCCCCGGCGGGTAAAATCCTTTAAGGTCCTTTTTCCGTTCATAGACGGACTTGATGCTGCATTTGTAATGGTCGGCGACCTCTTGTGGGGTCAGCAGGGCCGGAGGTGCAGTATCTATGTTGAATTTTCTTGAAAGTGTCAACATTTTTTAAATCTCGCTTTTCAATTTCATCGTTATCATCATCATTACTTCGATACGTTTCTCTTATGTAATCAGTGTCCTCACCCCCCGCATCAAGAAACAGCGCTCTCCTCTCCTCCATAAATATGTTTTCAGGATAGAAGGCTGAAAAGCCATCGGATGATTCTCTTTGTCATTCCTTGCTCTCCTCTTTTAAGCGGTTGGGGCAGGTTAGCCTACAACTTACTCCCCCTGCATTGGCCCCGCTTTCCCCTCATAATGGATAGCTCCGGGAAGTCTGCCCATTCCTCATTTCTTTACCTTCCTGAATTTCCCCGCCTCTGGACAGGTGCGAAAGTGGGTGACGTGGCGATCCCGGTCGAAATACTCGTCTGCCGTGTCCACCGTATCCTTATCAACCGGGATCGCCTTTCCATTGTCCGTCCGGAGAAAAACGATCTCTTTTCCGCAGGATTTACACTTCATCTTTTCCTCCACGCCCTGCATCCCTCCCGCTTCTTGCACTTCGCGCAGAACGTCACGAACATGAAGCATCCGGGGCGCTCGGGGCATTCTTTTTTGTTTGTTTCTTTTTCCATTACCTATCTCCTTGCAGTTCCGTGATAAACCGGCTCTCCGGCGAGTTATGCACCCTCCCCGCCGCGTCTGTTGACTCCATGGGCCGGACGGTCAGTATAAGCTGATCCATGGCGCGGGTCATGGCGACGTACATCGAGCGCCGCTCCCCCTCTATCTCATCCGTGTCGTTCGGTCGCGCCGGGATGATTCCCTCGTTGCATCCAGCGACGATGACGACGGGCCATTCCAGCCCTTTGGCGGCATGAATGGTTGCCAGGGTGATGCCTTCAGCCCCTTCCCCGTTGATCTCGTCTTGAACGTCGAACGTGGCGAGCCAGTCGAGGTAGGAGGCGATGTCGTCAGGATGGCCGGCGACATACTTCTGGATGAAGGCCATGGACTCCGGAGAGAGGTCGGGGTGGTGTTCGTTCAGCCATTCGGCGCACTGCGATAAAGATCCGCCTGTAATAAGGGGGTTGTTTTCAAGGTGTGTTATGTTCAAGTCTTCTGTACTTACCAAGGCGTATCTTTCAATGAGAACCCGGAAATGACTCCTCCCGGTCTGCGCCGCAGAGAGCCTGATCCGCCCGTACTCCTCCCGCGAGAGCCCGATGATATCGCGGATCAGGAGAAAGCTCATGTTGTCGAACGGGTTGACGGCCAATTTGAGAAACGCATGGAAACGACGAAAGGGCTCCGAATTGGTCAGAGCCGTGGTCTTGCCGATGTAGGTGTGAGGGATAGCGGCCTCCTCCATGAGGCGGTCGATCTTTCCGAGGAGGGAGTGTTTCCGGGCGAGGATGGCGACGGGGGCCTCTGTGCAGTGCCACGAATTGGCCCTGGCCACGATCCCTTCGCTTTGGATGTTGTTTTCAACCTGAACGCTTTCCGGTGCGAGTGCCGGAGCTTCCCGTGTCGCCCTCATGGTCTTTGTGATTCGATCCTGATTGTTTTCTATCAGCCTGTTCGCCGCCTTGACGATCTCCGGCATACTCCGGTAATTCGCCTCCAGCCGGTAGATGTCGAACTCTCCCGAGTGGTCAACGAGGTAGCGGGGAACGGCTCCGCGAAATTCATAGATGCTCTGATCGATGTCCCCCGCGACGAAGAGCGAACACCCGAACGCCGAGACCATTTCATTGATGACGTTCCACTGTAAAGGATCGATGTCCTGAATTTCGTCAACCAGGATATGCCGGACGTGGAGATACTTGGCCAGCGTCGGGACGAGAAGCCGCATCCCGACGAGAAGTGATCCATACGAAACGGCGTTATTCTCTCGGCACCTTGCCAGGAACACCATGAATAGATCGCGTCCAGGGTCGTCCTCTTTCGGCTCCTCGCCCGTCTGGTAGTATCGTTCAAGGGCCTCTTTCGCGGCCTTGATGGAGGGCTTCTTCGCGCTCATTTCCTGAGCGACATCCGCGAGTAGGTAGCCTGATTCAAAGTCACCATAGACGGTGACATTGGCTGGCCGGAGACCGATGACTTCTCCGAAGCGGTGGATGAACTCCAGGGAGAGGCCGTGCATTGTCCCCATCTGCACGCCGGTTGCCTTCCCGCCGATCCTCTCCTTGAGGCGGTCCCGGATCTCGCCGCTGGCTTTTCTGGTAAACGAAAATGCTATGATCTCCGTGGGGCTTACCTTCTGCGTTTCGATCAACCAGGCGATGCGCTCGATGAGACAACGGCTCTTACCGCTCCCGGCGCCGGCAAGAACCAGGGCGCGTAGGGATGTGGTGGTGGCGGCTGCTTGCTGCTGAAGGTCGAGTTGAGTCATAGTTGAATCACCTTCCATTCTGCAGGAAGTACCGCCGGGGCATGGCAGGTTGAGACGACGACCTGGACCTTCGCCCCGTTAAACTTCCCCAGGGATTCCAATAGACGTTCTTCATCCAGTTCTGCACTCTCCTGCAGGAGCACATTCGCCTTGAGGGCATAGGCAAGGGCTGGGTCAAAAAGCGCCTTCTCCCCACCAGAGAGCCCTGCATAAGCCACTTTCTTTCCGTCCTGGCGGACCCATCCGATATAGACGCCGCCGTCCTCGGTGATCTGGATATCCGGCCTGCCGACCGGAAGGATCTCCACCATGCGTTTTGACAGCCCTACGATGGTGCTTTGAACGATCTGCTGCCGTTGGGCCAACAGGACGGTCACTACAACCTTTTCCTTTTCTATCTGCACGGCATCTGCAGACGCCTCTCCGCGAAGTTTCTCGGCTTCGACGTTCAGCCCTTGGAGGCGGACATGGACGTCCCTGTCCTTCCGGAGCGCTATGATCCGGGAATTGATGCCGATGATTTGGTCTTCAATGATCTGTTTATCCATTTTGCGCCTCCTTGTATTTCCTTAGTTCCCGGCGAGCGATCATCTTCGCCGCGCAGGATTCACACCCGGCTTCGTCCATGGCTGTGATGATGGCCTGGATGGAAGCCGCAGATCCGTTATTTGCGATTACTCCCTGAACGGCTTGCGCGACTGAGGGGTATTGATCCATCAGCGGGTTTGCTTTTTTCTCCCCAAACAGCGCTTCACACTTCTTCGACATCTCCCCCGGCCTTTCGGCCAGGGACTTCTGCACGGCTTCGTCGGTGATGGCGGTGGTTTCAGCAGCCGCTTTTTCGGCCTGGGCCTTTTCCGCCGCCGCGATCTGTTCCTTTTCCTTCCGCTCAGCCTCATCCTTGGCCTTCAGTTCATCCGCCGCCCTCTGCTCCTCCAGGCGGATCTGCGTCAGGCTGTCTTGAGCCTCCTTCAGTTCTGTCTCCATGGCGGAAATCTGAGCATCAACCTCTGCGAGCGTTCCCGCAGGGACCTGGATCTGCGATTTTGAAGATGCAATACGGGCCGCTGCTTGTTCCGATGTCTTCACTTTTGTGGCCAGGGAGTTGATTTTCTCTTTGGACGTATCGATCTTCCCCTGCACGGCGCTGATGTCCCCCGCGGGAGGGTATAGCTGAAACAATGCTTCGATTTTCTTCTGGTCCGATAGCGCCATGAAGTCGGCCACGTTCAGGACGACAGGAGCGCCCGACTCCCCGAGGGCTTTCATGAAGTAATCTTTCGAGACCTTGACCCCGCCCGCCTTGTAACCCTGGGAGACAGACCCGGATGGTCCCCGGACAAACCCCCGTTGAAAGAGGTATTTTCCGTCGATCTCCACGCCGACGACCAGCTTGTCTCCCTCCCCGAACGTGGAGAGGATATCGTCATTCGTCTTTCCTGCCCCGATGACGCCCCCGTTGACGGCAAGCTGGAGGGCCTGGGATCGGGCCGATTTGCCGGCGCCGTTCGGGCCGACGAATAGGGTGCGCTCGGAAAGGTCCTGCTCGAAGTCGCACCCCTTGAACCCTGTTGCTGTGACTTTGCTAATCATAACCCCTCCTCACGCTGCTGCCTTATCCAGCGTCTCGTTGATTGTATTCATGATCTTGATGGCATGCTCGTCCGTCATATCCGCGTCCGCTTCGATCCCCATGGACTGACATGCAGCAAGGTACTCGTCATGGAATTCCTTCTTGGCGACAGCAAGATTCTGCATGACCTTGGAGACATGTCCATCGGGCTGCTTCTTCTCCGTGACCTTCTCTGGGGCGACATCGATAACTCTATCCTGGTCCTCGGGATCGATGTGGGCTTCCTCCTGGACTGCATTCAGGTCATCAGAAACCCTCTCCGCCCCGGTCCGCATTTCTATTTCTTTTGCCGCGAACTCGCTCCGGTCCCCGGAGATCATCTTCCCGACACGAGCCTGAAGGTTGGCATACTGCGTCGCATCCCATTTGATGATGTTTCCGGAGATGGGCCGCCATGAGATTACGGGTATGGTCCACTGCGAGCCGGGGGCCTTCTGGATGCCGCTGAGGTGCTTGAGGGAATTCCGCTTGGCGAAGGTCTGGGCGAAGTCGATGCTTTTCTTTTCGCGGTTGATGATCGACGCCAGCCATCGCAAGGCCTCGTCGTGTGTCGTGTTCATCCAAAGGTTTGTGGCTTCATCAAAGGGATACTTCGCCCATGTGCCTTTTTCTTTTTCAGGTGCCATGTCCGAGGGGAGAAGGGTGAATGCCTGGGGAAACTGCTTTGCCTTCCCCAGAAGGTCAATCATGCGGTAAGAAGGGGTATCGTAAATGGTTGTCCAGTCGGAGACCATCGGGATACCTTTGGACGAGAACCGGAACGCTACCGCCCGAGCGTAGATCATCAGGATACGCCCGTTCTTCGTATCCCTGATCACGGCGGGGTTGGCCTGCCACTTCCCGTCGACCAGGACCTCTGAAGGGAAGATGACGCACGCTCCGGCCGCTTCCTGCCATACCTCGTACCCTTGAGCCGAGACGGCGAAAGGTCCACCGGGTACAGGCTGAATCAGTGTTCCGGCTTTTTCACTAAGGGTGAGGGGCTGCTTGAACGCCCGGATCTCGCCTTCCTGGTCGCGCAGCGCAAAGGCGTCGTCAGTCCCGAGGGATACGATGTCCTTTCGGACCACTCCGGAGAGGACGGGGAAAGCCTCGGGGGCCTTCTGTTCAACCAACTTGAGCGCCGCCTCGATGCTCATCAGCGCTACCACCGGCGGGGGTGCCGGCTGATTTCCGTTCTTTACGACTGGTGTTTGTGCCATAATCTGGTTCCTCCTTTAAAAAAGTTGATCACAGGATCTTCCTGACCGCATACATCCGCTTCTTTCCCGACCGCCGGTCGCGGAGCCACATCAACCCCAGGCCGATGCCATGACAGGTCAGGACGCCGCCGACGAACAGCACAATGAGGACCATGCAAACGAAGATGTTTTCTGAGAAATCCATGACAACCTCCTAAGTATGGCGGGGCATCTCGTCCCCGCCAAACCCATACAACATGCTGCTACTACAGGCCGTAGCTCTTAGATGCCGGAGAGCCTGAACCGGGATTACTTCTTTTCTTCGGTGGAATCTTGGTATCCGGGAACTTCTTTTCGATCTTGTCTTTCTTTACCGGAGCACTCTTCTTTGCCATTTCTCCCTCCTTTCTGGCGGGTATGATGGCGGAGCGGGAAGGATTTGAACCTTCGGATCTCTTGATCAACGATTTTCAGGACCGCCGCCATCAGCCTCTCGGCCACCACTCCATTCGTAGTTCTGGCATGGATCGGACTCGGACCGGCATGGTTACATCTTCATGCGGTCCTCACTGTCAATCGTAGCTTACACTAACGTAATATGAGAAAGCAAGAAATATTTGCATATATGTAAGAATTATTTTTCAGGCGGAAATTACGGGGCAACAAAAAACCCGCCGAAGCGGGTGAAGGAATGAAAGCCGGATAGAAGGGCTGCTGTTGGGGAGGTGTATGGGGGTTATCTTAAGCAGGCATCAAAAAAATTTAATTCTTACATCCACCACCCTCCCGATAACTCTGAAATCAACCTTGCTGTCTTTACGAATGGTGATGTCTGGATATTTATCATTCATGGATTTCAAAACGATCTCGGTTTCCCGGTCCCAGAAAAATTTTATCGATGTCTCTCCGTTTACATATACAACGCATGGAGATCCATTATCACAGCGCAATTCCGGGTCTACGATGGCGATGTCACCAGGCATGATGCGCGGGAGCATACTGTCACCCTCGACTCGTAGACCAAAAGCGTTTGGTCCTGTTTTTACATAGGAGTAAACCGGTTCGCCATCACCCAATACTCCGACCGGCCAGTGATTAGCAGCTTCCGCAAATTCGCCGGCATGAATCCAGGAAACGACGGGGATAGGGCGGGGCTGGAGGGTAGGGAGGGGAACGGTCTGCAAAAGGCCGAGGGCTATTAATACCCTGTTATGATTGGCCCCACTCATACCACGGCCCCCTTTTAGAGAGCGGCTGATAGTGGCTTCGGAAACGCCGGATTCTTTGGACAAGCGTGAGGCATTCCACCCCAATGTTGCCATGGCATCTTGAATAACTTTCACGTATGCAAATTCTTCTTGCTTTTTGTCTTGCACATCTGTAAGATCGTTTTCCATGAACATCCTTAAAAAATATTTAGATCAAAAAGCGATGACGATTACTGACTTTTCAAAAGTTTCTTCGCTGCCCGTTCCGACCGTATGGCGGTACGTGAACGGGAAATTCAGACCTTGCGCAGCAAATGCCCTCCTGATCGATGAGGCGACCGCGGGCGCTGTCCCATTCCGGGCCTGGTATCCCGGTAAAATAGGGGGCCGCTGACGGAGCAATCCTCAGCCACATAACCAACCCCACTTTACTCTTTTTTGGTCGGATTTCAAACAATTTATATTCCCAAGGAGGAACGATGCCAGAGGTAGCGAATTTCCCGCACAAAGACCCGGCAGTTAGCCTCAAATTCCCCCTCCGCGACCGTCGTAAACGGTACTGTGGTATACGAAACATGAAACCCTCCCGCAATTACATTCTCTCAGGCATCCAATGCAAATCCAATCAAATTATTTTGGAAGGTGTTGCGTATGAGTGAGAAGGGCGTCATCAGGTCCGTCATAATGGAAGCGGTAAGAATCAAGGGAACTCAGTCTGTTGTGGCCAGCGAGGCCGGCATGGATGGCGGCGGTCTGTCGAAAGTTATCTCCGGTGAGGGCTCGGTCAAACTGGAAGCTTTGGAAAAAATCTTCTCGATGGCTGGAGTGCGCGTAATAACCGAACAGGAGTACGCCGACAACGAGGCCCTGCTTCGGATCTTCGCCCGGAGGTTGCTATCGTGACGCCGGACTGAAAGCCGAAGTTACCCGGCTGACTGGACAACGTGGGGGAGGCGATGGTGATCGAGCGGATGAAGTTTCACGGAATCGATGGCTGCGTCGAGGACGAGAGCGGCTGCTACTTAATCCGGGATGGAAAACGATGCAGGCTGTAGCTTTCCAAAGAGGAAAAGAAAGATGATAAGCTGGATCAAACTCGACATCAACATCTTGGATGACGCTAAAATAAAGATCATCCGGTCCCATCCTAACGGAGATTCAGTGGTCCTTCTATGGATCGGCCTTCTTTGTCTGGCCATGAAATCATCCCGCCCTGGGACAATCGAAATCGCAGATGGCCTTCCATACACCCTTGATGACCTCGCCAATCAATTCAATATCGAGAAAAAAACAGTGGAAATGGGACTCGCTTTGTTCGTGAAATACCGAATGGTCGATGTATTGGAAGGCGGGTCAATCGACGTTATAAACTTTCCAAAACATCAGAAACTTGAAGGAATTGAAAGAACTCGCGATCTTACAAGAGCGCGGACTGTTAAATATCGGGAGCGGTTACGTATATGTGACGAACCTGTGACGCGTCACGCACCCGTCACGCTACGTCACGTGACGCCGACAGACTTAGACTTAGATAAAGACTTAGATAAAGACAATAACACTACATGCGAGGCGGCGGAGATTATTATTTGTATTCCATTGTCAAATAAAAATGAATTTCCAGTCACCAAAGCTATGGTAGTTGAATGGGAATCTCTTTATCCAAATGTGGATATTGGCCAGGAATTGAGGAATATCCGTGGATGGAACGTTTCAAACGAAAAAAAGAGAAAAACATCAAGGGGTATTATGGCCCATATAAACACATGGTTACATAAAGCTCAAAATCGGGGAGGTAATGGCAATGTATCAGGAATTACAGCGGGCTCAAGAACGGCTCACGCAAAAACGGGCGGTGCTCAGTCAGACGGGCAGCCATACCCCGCAGACCGAGAATACTGATTTCCAGTCTATCGCCGAGCGGTGCATGGCGATCTCACGCGAGAGGAGCGACAATGTGATTCCGTTTCATGAGGAGAGAATTTATGGTGTGGATCTAAAACCGGAACCAGAAAAAACATGGCAGTTGCATTACTCAGGAGTGCCTAAACTGTTCGGGGGATGCACCTTCGAGAGCTACCAGGGGAACGAAAAACTCGTTACCGACCTGATAGCGATCGCCGGAAGCGATGACCATGTCGTCATCCGTGGGAATACGGGATGCGGGAAAACACACCTGGCCGTGGCAATGATTCAGGGGCAGAGTGCATTCACTGCGCGGTTTATCACAGTTCCAGACCTGCTATTAAAAATAAGATCCTCGTTCAGTGGGGGGTCTGAATCAGAAGATGAAATCATCAGTAGATATTCAGAAATCCCCGTTCTTGTTCTCGACGACCTGGGAGCGGAAAAAGTATCTGAATTTGCGATCACGACGCTCTACATCATCCTCGACCGTCGTATTCGGGAGTGCCGGAAAACAATCATCACGACAAATCTAACGAAAGAGGAAATTGATGCGACGTTCGGGGCCAGAATTGCCTCACGACTCGCTGGTATGGAAAATATAAAAATCAATATGCCGGATTACAGGAAAAACCGACTATGAGTTCAAAAGCCAAAGACGATTGCTATAAGCTGATCCAGATGATCGCCCTCGCAAGAGACAAGGGCTGCCAGAACCCAGAGTGTAGTAGACTGGGCGAAGCTGGTCATCACTTATTCAAGCGCGACCGGCTCGCTACCGCCTTCGACCCGGAGGCGGTTATCGGCCTCTGTACGCAGTGCCATACCGGATTTGCACACAATCACCCGAGGCTATTCAAGGAATTCATGGTCGAACGAATGGGAGACCGATACTATCAGCTTCGCCGGAGGTCATCCGAGGCTGTGAAAGACATGGACTATGTCGCCAAGCGAGTGGAACTGAGGGGAATTCTGGAGAGTTTTAGAAAGAAAGCCGTGAACTTCTAAGTCAACGGAGGTGGTTATGGAATGCCAAGATTGCGATGGATCGGGGTACGGGGCGAAAGATACGGATTGCTTAACGTGCAACGGCACAGGGAATATCTGTGATGTATGTGGAGAATCTTGTGAGGCTGGAACTGATATATGTTCGGGGTGCGACAATAAGGGGGAACGCAATGGAAAGAAAGCCGGTTAAGTCAACAAATGTGAAGTCAGTCGGGTACGACGCGGAGACGAAGGTCCTGGAAGTGGAATTCAAGTCGGGCGGCATTTATCAATACGCTGGAGTGCAGCCGGAAATGTACGCCGATCTCCTGGCGGCGGAGTCGGTCGGACGGTTCGTCTCACAAGTTGTTCGGGCTGGCCGGAGGGGGCTCAGGATCGAGGAGGAGAAAGGGGACGAAAATACTCGTCAGGGTTAGGCTCGGTGCGGCCAGGCAAGGCTGGGCATAGTATGATTTGGCAAGGCAAGGTTATTTAATCACAAACGAGAGAGGGGAAATCTATGAAAACAGCAATTTGTCAGTTGGAAAGCATCAGTCCTTACAGTCAATCAAAGTTCTACGAGACGGCAAAGCTCCAAAAGGAAAGGCCCGATGATTACGAAACGAGAACGTGGCGGGATAGAATGCACGCAAATGAGCAGGGTAATGTTTTCATTCCTCCTATGAGCTTCAAGAATTGCCTGTCGTCGGTGGCGAAGTATCTGTCAATCCAGATTCCCGGAAAGGGGAAATCGACCTTCACGAAGCACATAGAAGCAGGGGTGCTGGTAACTGAGGCTCTTGTCTTGCCAGTCAAAAAGGAAGACGTGGCGGGTGAGTGGTATTTCGTCCCGTCGGATGGGAGGCGTGGAGGCGGAAAGCGGGTCAAGAGATGCTTCCCGGTTATCCCGGTATGGTCCGGCCCGGTATCATTTTTCATTCTTGATGAGACGATCACCGAGGATGTTTTCAGGCTACACCTTGAAGAGGCGGGCAAGTTTATCGGTATTGGGCGTTTCAGACCTCAGAACAACGGGTTCTACGGGCGATTTCAGGTGAAGGAAATCGTCTGGGGATAAAAGACAGGGCTGGGCTGGGAGCGGCTCGGCAAGGAAAGATTAGACTGGGCGCGTCAAGGCGTGGCTTGGCAGGGCGTGGAACAGTGAGGCTAGGCAAGGTTTTCTAACAGGAAGGGGAGGGGAATGGAAAAGAAATGGATCAGGGAGGCAAGCGCGGACGCAAGGTTGATGTATCAGCGGTTGGCGGAGATGGACATCGGAGATTTTGTCACATACGAAGAGCTTAATGGGATTATCGGGCGGGATGTCCAGAAGGAAGGGCGTGGTTTTCTCAACACGGCCCGCAGCATGGCAGAACGTGAAGATGGGAAGATATTCGGCGTGGTAATCAACCAGGGGCTGAAACGCCTGGATGTGTAACGTCGCACAATAAATTGACTCGATAATCTTACAATCGTTTGATGTTTTGCAATAGAGATTGACCGGAAGGGATGGGTTATCCCTTCCGGTGTTTGGTGTTCTTTTCACATGATTTCGGTGGACGCCATTCTGACATGTTCTGGTGAAACGAGCTGGCATTTTTCATTCGCCGCGGCCATGAGGGCTCCTTTTGCCAGGAGGTTGGCCCTTCTGAGGAGGCCGCCTGAGCCTTGGTGGATGGCGAGTATGGCTTCATCACAGAACAATTGGTCTTTACTGCCGGCGATCTTCAGGTGGTGCTGGATGTATCCCGCCATATCTTTGTATTTAAGGCCTTCAAGATGGCTTCTGCCGATGATTCGGGAAGCCAGAGGTCTTGAGGCATGGAACATGAGCTTGTCGACGAGGTTGTTTTGGCCTGCCAGGACGATCGGGAGCAGGGGTTTGGAATCCATGTCGAACTGGCTTAAGGTGTGGAGCTGGGCGAAGATTTCCAGCCTCATCAGAGAGGCCTCATCGATGATCAATACGGGGATCTGCTTTCTCTGGGAGATTTCCAGGATGGCTGTGCGCAGGGTTTTGGTGAGCCTGGCAAGTGAGTTGGTTTGCCCATCCAGATCGAAGCCATTGCAGATTTGCCTAAGGGTGTCGGCCATGGAGCCGGTGGAGGCGATGACCGAGACGACCTTGTACTGAGAAGGGTGGAGTTTGGCGGTGGCGTATCTGAGGGCTGTGGATTTGCCGCTTCCCACGTCGCCGGTGATGATGGAGGCGGCGCCGAGGGAAAGGGCATAAAGGAGGCGTTCCGAGGCGGCCTGGAGACCCGGCAGGGGGTAGAGATCTTCCACGCGGATATCTTGAGAGAAGGGTTCTTTCTGGAAGCTGAAGAAGGTTTTATAGCCCATGGTCCACCTCCCCGAAGAGTTTTCCGCCGGTGTATTTGGGTTGTTCTTCCGGGGCTTGCTCCGATGATAGAAGTTTGACGATGTGGTGTTCTCTTCGGATTCGGCAGTTGATCTTCATGTCCAGGGGAACGAGCATGCCGTGGGAGACGCTCTCATGGAAGGCCTCGATTCGTGCGGGGTCGCCATCATGATACAGCAGAGTGATCGTCTTGTCGATCAGAGGGATCGGGGCTTCATAGAGCATGCCGTTAAGCGAAACGGTTCGGTCCCGATCCACCTTTCGGGTGGTACGGATGCGGAAGTAATCATTTAAATCTTTCGGGGCTTCCCGGAGCAGATGGGCATGTTTGAGATAGCGGTTCAAGGGTGTCTGCTTCGTGCTGGAATGTATGGTGACGTTATACTGCTCGTCGAGCCATCGGTTGAGGCCGTCATTGAGTTTTTCCAGGGAAAGCCCCTCGGGGCATGTACTGAGAAACTGCATGCGCAGGGTGCGGAAGAACCGTTCGATTTTTCCCCGGCCCTGGGGCTGGTAGGGGGTGGAGTGAATCAGGGCAATGCCCAGAGAAGCAGTGGCGTGAGCCAGCAGATGAGATCGAAAGGCGGGGCCGTTGTCCACATAGAGCTTCCTCGGCAAGCCCCGTTTCGCAAGGGCGACTCTCAAGGCGGCGGTGTAATGTTCCACCCGCTCATGGCAGAAAAACTCTGCGTGGCAGATCAGCCGGCTCATGTCGTCGATGAAAGCGAACAGATAGGTTTTTCTTTCTTTCCCTTCGTGAGTGATCCGGGGGCCGTGCATGCCGTCGGACTGCCAGATGTCGTTGGGCAGTTCCGCCTCGAAGCGTCTGCGATCTATCCGAACTTCTTCCCGCTTCATCAAACCCCGTTCTTTGAACAGGCGGTAAATGGTGGCGGGATGAACCTTGATCCCCGGATGAAAGATCTTCCGGAGTTTTGCCTCTCGCAGGATGACCGGCAGGGAGACCTCCTTCATCTGTTTTTTGAGCTCCACCAGGGAAAGGATCGTTTCATCGTCGAGGATACGGGGCCGTCCTCGATCGCACCGGGCTTCCGGGTAGAGGCTCTCGATCCTGCGGCCTCCCTTTTCATACCGTCTGGTCCAACTCAGGATCGTCGAGGCGCTGATGTAACTCCGTCCGGAACCGGGGATCTCCCATGTGCAGGAAGACTTCTCCCGAAGAAGCCTCTTTTGCTCTCCTCGACTCAGCTTCCTGTCACCGATCAGATCGTGAATCACCCCGAACCGAAACTGCGCAATCCGTCTTTTTCCTTCTTCGTCCATAGCAAACACCTCCTGAAAGATTTTCGCTACCCATACCAGAGGCGTCATGGACTTATCGACGCAAGAAGAAGGTGGGGAAACCATCATATGCGCAGCGGCGCAAAATGTTCTGTCACGGGAAAGATTCTCTCGGAAAAAAATAACGCGATGGAATCGATGGCGGGCTTGTTCACATTACAGCGACCGGAGATCCGAAACCGAAGACAACGAAACCAGTACTGCTGGTTCTGCCGCACAACGCCTCTGACCCAGGCGTTCTCCGTAATCTTTTTCAACAGACTTGAACGGATCACGCCGGCAGAATATCGAAAACCTTTCAAAAATCCCAATGGCCGGCAGGTATGGATGGCAAGACAATCCGGACAGCGGAACCGCTTCACCCATAAACACTTGCCGAATCCCTCAAAATATCGCTCCGCAAATCCGTGCCCCCATAGTCTCGCGCTCCCACATCGAGGGCACCGCAAATGCTTCAACCATGGGAACCTCTTCCCCCTCTCGAATAAAACCTTTACATCGACCGCAAGGTGTAGTATCAAGATACCGCTTTCTGAGAGGGTAACCAACGGGGATGGCGGCCAAACCAATCAACCTTCGGTTGCCCTCTTTCTTTATGATCAAATCAATGTGCACGACTCTGCCTCTCATACAAAACATCGTGATAAAAAGATACCCGCTTCAATCAAAATAATGTGCGGGGTTACAGGATGATACCGAGATTATCAACACGGGCGCATTCAGCATTGCCCATATCAAACGAACGACCAGGAGGTCTCTCAATCGGATGGCCTGTATATCCGATATGTCGATCATGCCGAATGAGGAGAAGGTCAGGCTAAACACTTATGCGTCTGTGCTGGGAGTCATGGCTGTGATGACGAAGGGTAGCAGCATCAAAAAGATCGAAGCAAGAGTGCAAGAGACTCAAGATCAGCTTCCGTATGTGAAGACATTGGAGGCGTTCCGGTAGTCGGCAAGTTTTGGCATGGCGGGGCCAGGTGCGGCAGGATAAGGCAGGATGTGGTTGGGCAAGGCGAGATTGGGTTGGGGTAGTTCTGGCAAGGACAGGCACTGTTAGACATGGCTCAGTGTGGCGAGGCCGGGTGTGGCTCGGCAAGGCAAGGATAATTAGTGCACTCTTCGGAATCTTAAAATAACGGAGTGAATTTAATAGCGGTAAGCCCAGAAGGAGAAGCAGATGCCGAAAGCCAAGATCAACAAGGATTATATCGAGATGCGCGAAGGGGTGATCCCCGCGGCGGAAGACAAAGCCAATAAAAAATGTGGGAAAACGAGAGGGGAAATGCCTGCCGAGGAGTGGTCGGATGCCTGGAACAAGGAATTCCATACGCAGATGGAGAAGCTGGTCAGGAAGTGCATGGCCGACTGCGCCATGGGTTGGATCATCGGGCCGGAAGCGTGCCGAAAGTATCTCAACGCCGGGTCCTGGAAGTCAGCGAAACGGTGGATCAAGCGTTACAGGGCTCCTCTCCGGTATTGGGTGGACGGGAGGCCAGTCTTCTATAAAGTCGAGATCGACGAATGGCTGAAGCAACATGACGAGGCAGTAGCGGATAAATAAATTCTCCTGAGAGTTGTGGCAACTCACCGGGATTAATGGGCGGAACCTGAATCTGCTGCATTTGTATGTCTTTTTTCTTCCTGACCATGGCGGTCCCCCACGAACGATGGCTCGTCTCGATGCTATGTGAGCTAACAGATGCTATTCATATAAATCGAGCATTATGAATCTCAAAGGAATAAAGGCACTGGTCAGCCGCCTGTGAAGCATTAATCGGCACCTGCCTATTCGCCTACGATAATCTTCGATTCCGGTAGCGTACCTTTTAGCCGCCGGTACTCATATGAGTCCTCTTTCTTGCAACGGTTGATGATAATCCTGTCATCAACCGGTCCCTCCGTTGTCCAGTAAACCATTCCTTTATCATCATAGCAGGTAATGTTTGTCAAATGGAACTTCCCCTCGTATCCGTTGGCTCGAATGTGGCTAACCAACCGCAAAAAGAGCTTCTCGTTTACCCCCTCTCGGACAATATACTCGTGGGGCCATTCCGGCATCGTTCTGAAAAACGTCCATTGCGAAGAATCAATGAACCCGCGCAAATCATCGGGTAAATCAATCGAGTCATGCATTAATCAAAGCCCTCCTGATTCGGATTCAGTATGTTGCAAAAGAACATCCGCATTTCGATCTGATGGATGGCCATACGCCGGTCGATTCGGCAATGGGTTGTACTCGGCAGAATCCGTCGCAAAGCAACGCAGCCGGTCATACGATAACGGTGCAGGATGTGCGGATGTTCGTAAGGAGCGGGGCTGAAACTGACACAACTGCCGCGCCGGCTGCATCAAACCGGTGGGTGGCATCCCACAAATGTGGCGTAACGATAATGTCTTTATAATACAGTATGTTAGAGCGTCGGGGGGGGGGGGGTATTGACTGCCGCTTTTTGGAGGGATCTATTCATATTAGAGATATTATTGATTACCTGAAACATTAACCCACCCCAAGATATCCAAAGATGAATAATTATGAGAATCAGAATCGTTCGTTTGTTTATGAGTCCGTTACTACTCTACTCCCAAGCATTAAGTCAATTTTATTCAGGGTCATCAGGTAATGCTTTCCACTTGAAAGCTTGCAGTTCCCTCGGGCTAAACGTTTTACTGCTTTCAGCTGTCCATACTTCGCTGCACCCGCCTTTTGGACAATAGAATATCCACTATATCCGGTCGAAAGCAAGCATTTTTCTCAAGGCATTTTTCTCAAGGTTGACGTTTTACTGACTTCAGCTTGCTACATATTTTTCACAAGGATGCTTAAATCGGAGGAACCAATAAATCTGTCCGGGATTGTACCCCTACGGTATCCCCTATTGGGGTTCTATCGTTCGGGTTGGTTTTCTGTTCCAATGGGGCCATGAAACCATTGAAATCAAAACCCACCCGCCAAAAGACCACCCCGAAGGGGAGGGCCAAAATATGCGCTAATACTACCAAGACCAGTTCCAAACCTACACCAAACCTGTCAAAATCTGCCTCAAATCTGTCGAAACCTGTATCAAACCTGACACTATCTGCAAAGCAGCAACTTTTTATCCTCGAATTTTTGGTGGATAAAAACGCTACACAAGCCGCGATTCGGGCCGGTTACAGCGTTCGCACGGCTCGCAAGATAGCAACCGAAAACCTGTCAAAACCAGTCATAAAAGCCGCAATCGACACCGAAATTGAAAAGCAGAAGGCACGGATCACCTTTACTGCCGATCAGGTTCTGGAAGAGCTCGCCCGTGTCGGCTTCGCAGACATGAAGGATTTCGTCGAGATCGATGAAAGCGGCCTGGTCCAGGCGATACCACTGGAAACCATGGCTGAGGGGAAGAGCCGGATCATCAAGAAGGTCAAAGAAAAGCGCGTCATTCGGAGCACCAAGGGGACTGAGGACAACCCGGATGGTGATCAGATCCTCGACGCGACGTTCGAGTTCGAGCTCTGCGACAAGGTGAAATCCCTGGAGCTGTTGGCCCGGCACCTGGGGCTCCTGCACGACAAAACCGAGGTTGACCTCAAACAGCCGGTCCAGATCACGATCAAGAAGTTCTGCAGCCGGAAGACGGCGAAGGATACCGATGGGAGTCGAGCTACCTCATAACGGGTGGGAACCCCGCGACGATCAGATCGCCCTCTGGGATTACCTGGAGAATGGTGGGAAGCGTGCCGTCGAGGTCGCCCATCGTCGCTGGGGGAAGGATGATATTGCCCTTCACTTCACCGCCACGGCATCGCAGGAGCGTGTCGGAAACTACTGGCACATGCTCCCACAGTTCAATCAGTGCCGTAAGGCGATTTGGGAAGCCGTCAACCCCCGCACAGGCATGAAGAGGATCGACGAGGCGTTTCCGATGGAGATGAGGACCAGTACGAGAAGCACCGATATGTACATTGGCCTCGTTGGCGGCTCTTCCTGGCAGCTTGTGGGCTCCGACAATTACAATGCCTTGGTCGGCAGCCCACCGATCGGCATCGTCTTCTCCGAATACGCGCTATCAAACCCGCAGTCATGGGCTTACCTTTCCCCGATACTCGAAGAAAATGGCGGCTGGGCCGCGTTCATCAGCACATCCCGCGGCGACAATCATCTGAAAACAATGTTGGATTTCGCCCGCATCACACCCGGTTGGTTCGCTCAAGTCCTGACCGCAGATGACACCCCTGTCTTCACCAAGGTGAAATTGGAGGAGATCCGTGCCGAGCTGGTTGGAACGTTCGGCGAAGAGATGGGCGAGGCTATGTTTCAGCAGGAGTATTTCTGCTCGTTCCAGGGCGCAGTGATGGGCGCGTACTACGGCAAGCAGATGGCGCTGGCTCACAAGGAGGGCCGCATCACCCGCGTGCCCTACGAGACTGGCGCCGAGGTCTACACGTTCTGGGATCTGGGTGTGGACGACAGCATGACGATCTGGTTCGCGCAGTTCATCGGCAAGGAGACCAGGTGCATCGATTATTACGAGAACAGTGGCATGGGCCTGGCTCACTACGCCAAGATCCTGAAAGAGAAGCCCTATGTTTACGGTGATCACTATATGCCCCACGACGCAGCGGTACGAGAAATGTCCGCCGGGGAGCACGCGAAGTCCAGGGTTGAGGTAGCCGAGGAGCTGGGGATCAAGCCCATCATCGTCGTTGAGCGCCCCCGGAACACGGACGCCGTCATGAACGGCATCGAGGCCGTCAGAAACGCCCTTGGCTCGTGTTGGTTTGACGAACGCAAGTGTTCACCCGGCATATCGGCTTTGGAAGGCTACAGGGCCGAATACGACGAAGAAAAAAAGATTCTCAAGCGGACACCGCTGCATGACCACTGCTCTCACGGGGCGGATTCTTTCAGGACATTTGCCGTTGGGTATAAGGCAAAGAGGATTCAGAAACAAGGAACCAGGCAGGTGCTATCGGGGTGGGCCGCATGATTTATCAAGGTGATTGCCTGGACATTATGCCTGCGCTTGAACCCGATTCTGTTCAGTGTGTTGTGACATCGCCGCCATATTACGGCCTTCGGGATTATGGGGTGGATGGCCAGATCGGGCTGGAGGATTCGCCAGACGCCTATGTAGCCAAGCTCGTAGCCGTGTTCCGGGAAGTGCGGAGGGTGCTGCGGGATGACGGGACGGTGTGGTTGAATTTGGGAGATTCGTATAATGGCAGCGGGAAAGCAGGAAGCAACCCAGAATATCAAGCAAAACATACTGAGTTTGGTAAGCCATCAACAGAAAAATCACGTTTTGGTATGCCTACCAATATTAAGACATTGAAGCCCAAAGACCTGATTGGGATCCCCTGGCACGTGGCCTTCGCCCTTCAAGCTGACGGATGGTGGTTACGTTCCGACATTATCTGGCACAAGCCGAACCCCATGCCAGAGAGTGTAACGGACAGACCGACAAAGAGTCATGAGTATTTGTTCCTACTGGTTAAGAGTCAGCGGTATTACTATGACGCGGAGGCAATCAAGGAAGCTTGTCAAAGCGGACCATCTGATATTAAGAAAATGGAGGAAAGCCGAGACCGTATCGGTGGAAAACATAAGGATTTAATAGACCCATTTAGTAAAGCCAGCTCTGCAACTAAAATCGGCCGGAAACGCAGCGTTGGCCATCCTACTGGCCGCAACTGCCGTTCTGTCTGGACTATTCCCACCCAGCCATTCCCTGGAGCCCATTTTGCCACATTCCCCGAAGCCCTTGTGACGCCATGTATTAAGGCCGGAACGAGTGAGAAGGGGTGCTGCCCCGAGTGCGGGAGTCCGTGGGTGAGGATGGTGGAGAAAACGGGTGCTACGAACGATAGGGCGCGAAAAGATGTTGGAGATTATTTCCCAGATAAGGGTGGAAATCCTTCAGGGATTAGGTCGCTCAGTGGCGCAACATATACGCCACAACGGATAGCAACAAACGATTGGCGACCGACCTGCACCCACAACCACGAACCTACTCCCTGCGTCGTCCTTGATCCCTTCTCCGGCGCCGGAACAACGGGGCTGGTGGCCGAGAAGTTAGGCCGTAATTTCGTCGGTATCGAGTTAAATCCTGAGTATGCAAAAATGGCAGAGAAGCGGATTAACAACGTGCAGCCTCTCTTATTCGCGGTGACAGCATGAGAGTAATCGAGAGGGACTACGGATACTTCAAGGGTAAACCAGTCATGATCCTGAACGGGGCGCAACGGGACAATAAGAAGCGCTTCATCATCACACTGGATGACCTCTGGAAATACAGCGACACGCACAATGATGAGTTCGGGGGGTTCATAACAGGTAAGGTGCTGCAAATCTGCAAGTTGTTTGACATTGAGGTGCCGACGCGCAAGCGTCAGTTCGTGCAGGTGATGTCTTCAATAACAGACACGATCATGGATGGGATAGACGACCTCGTGAAGATGCCGCCGTTCAGGGCAGGGTACGACGACCCGAACACGGTGATCGACATGCAGCCGGCGAGTAACAGGCCCGATATTAAAGTGGGGATGATGCAGTCATGATTTATGAGGGCGATTGCCTGAACATTATGCCAACGCTTGAAACCGAATCGGTTGACTCCATCGTCTGTGATCCTCCTTATGGCCTTTCCTTCATGGGTAAGGATTGGGATCACGGTGTGCCGGGTGTTCCGTTTTGGGAAGCGGCATTGAGGGTAGCGAAGCCGGGTGCGTATATGCTGGCCTTTGGTGGGACACGAACCTTTCACCGGCTGGCTGTTGCGATAGAGGATGCGGGGTGGGAGATTCGGGATACCGTGATGTGGGTGTATGGTTCAGGGTTCCCTAAGTCGCTAGATGTGAGTAAGGCGATCGACAAGGCGGCGGGGGCAGAACGGCAAGTGGTGGGCGTCAACGAAAACGGCAGTGGGCCGCACAGGATAAAGCTCGACAATCACGGTAAAGGGGATACTGGAATTGGGTACATGGATGGAAGTGGAAAGGTTTTTGACATCACCGCCCCCGCAACTGATACCGCCCGTCAATGGGAAGGCTGGGGCACTGCCCTCAAGCCAGCATGGGAGCCGGTCTTGGTTTGCCGGAAGCCCTTAATCGGTACCGTGGCCGCCAACGTCCTGAAGTATGGGACGGGGGGATTGAATATCGATGGGTGCAGGGTGGGAATTGACCCGAAGGCCGACGCATCACAATTGAGGACAATGAACCGCTCGAAGAAAAGCGAGAAAAATGGATGGGGGATGAATCAGACAGGGAGCGACACGCCAGAGGTCGTGAGTGCAAACGGACGCTGGCCTGCCAACCTTATATATGACGGCAGCGATCAAGTGGTGGGGCTGTTTCCGGTGACGACGAGCGGGAAGATGTCTGCAGGACAAAGAAGGCTTAATTCTGAAGGACCTAACCGGAATACCTACGGATACATGGACCCAGACATTACAAAGCGCGACACCCCCGGCGACTCCGGTTCAACCGCCCGGTTCTTCTACTGCGCAAAGGCGAGCCGGGAAGATCGTAATGAAGGGCTGAATAATCCTGGCCCCCAGTTCCACCACGGTACCACACTCCGAAAGGTTGAGAACACAGACACGAAGGGTAATTTCCACCCCACAGTCAAACCAACCGCCCTGATGCGCTACCTCTGCCGCCTTGTTACGCCTCCCGGCGGCGTGATTCTTGATCCCTTCATGGGTAGCGGTTCAACAGGGAAAGCAGCGGCAGCGGAGGGATTTGGGTTCATCGGGATCGAACTGAATCCTGAATATGTTGAGATAGCCGACAAACGGATCAACAGCGTGCAACCTCTTTTGATAACGGTGGCAGAGGGTTGATGTAGTCATGAGCGAGCGAACTCAAAGAGCCGAAAACGTAAGGAGCATCGAGGAATACACCCCTCGCGAGTTCGACGTTGATGAACACCTGGATGATCTGGGGCTTGAAAAGCCGCCCGAAGGAGTTCATCCGCTCGACAGGGAGGATGTCCGCAAGCGGTTCACGAAGGTGTCGTCATGGTTCGCCCAAGAGAGGGTGCGACAGGCCGATTTCCGTTGTGAGTCGATGGTAGACCATGAGTTTTACGACGGACCGGGGCAGTGGACGCAGGAAGAGAAGGCGATCCTGGCCAAACGGACCCAGGTGCCGATCACCTTCAACCAGGTCAAGCCAACGGTCGATTGGGTGCTCGGGACTGAAAAGAAGATCCGGGTTGACTATCGCGTTCTACCCAGGGGTGAAGAGGACGCGAAGAGCGCGGAGATGAAGACGAAGCTCTTCAAATACGTCTCCGACGCGAACAACGCGGGATTCAAGCGGTCGAAGTCATTCGCCGATGCCGTGCTGGCCGGGGTAGGGTGGATCGATCACGGGATCAACGCGGACCCGGACAACGAGCCCCTTGTCGTCTCTTACGAGGATTGGCGATACATCTGGTGGGACACGCTGGCCGTCGAGGACGACCTCTCCGACGCCCGTTACGTTTTCAGGGGCAAGTGGGTGGATGAAGACGTTGCCTGTGCCATGTTCCCGGACAGGGCGGACGTTATCCATGCTTCTGTTATCAGCGGGGATCAGGGATTCGGGTACGAGACCTTTGCGGAAATGCTTGATCCTGCCTTCGATCCAAAGATGGCGGGCGGGATGCCGCACAGCAGTACAGGCTTTATGCCGCAGTACACCGGGTTTTTCGGGTACATCGGCACCCAGACCTCTGTTGAGCCGCGGGATCGTGTGTTCCTGGTCGAGTGTCAGTATCGGACCCCGGCAAGAAAGAAGCTGTTGCGCGGCAAGGAACTGGGAACGCTTCAGGGGATCACGTTCGATGAGGGGAAGCACCAGAAACTGGTGGAGCTGGGAATCGGTCAGCCGGTCGAGTCAACCGTGATGGAGATGCGTCAGATAATCTTCACCGGCGACTCGGTATTGCAGGACGGGGAGAGCCCGTACCGACACAAGCGCTTCAGTCTGGTGCCGATCTGGGGCTTCAAACGGAAGAAGGACGGGACGCCCTACGGCATTGTCCGGAATCTCAGAGACCCGCAGAAAGACCTGAACAAGCGCCGGTCAAAGGCTCTCTACCTGTTGTCAGCCAACCGGGTAATGGCGGATGACGACGCGATCGACAACACCGACCAGAGTTGGAGCGACATCGTCCAGGAGGCGAATCGCCCGGACGGATTGATCAAGGTCAACCCAAAGAGTCAACGCGGGGTCGAGATCCAGAACGAGAACAAGATGGCTGAAGAGCACGTCATGCTGATGACCCAGGACGAGAAGTACATCCAGAGCGCGTCAGGCGTGACGGACGAACTGATGGGGCGGGACACGAATGCTGTGTCGGGGAAGGCGATCAGGGCGCGGCAGGAGCAGGGCGGTGTTGTAACGACGGCATTCTTCGATAACAACCGGCTGGCCTTCAAGCTGTCTGGTGAAATCATTTTGTCGATGATCGAGCAGCTCTACACCGAGGAAAAAAAGATCCGGATCACCGGGGGCGAGAACGGCAAGACGCCCGAGTTCCTTGAGATCAACAAATATGACCCGGAGACGGATGAGATCATCGGCGACATCACGGCAAGTCAGGCCGATTTCGTCATTTCCGAGCAGGATTACTCCGCGACGATCCGCGAGGCCATGTTCGAGTCAATGACTGAGATCCTCAAGACCTTGCAGCCCGAAGCAGCAATACAAGTTATTGATCTATGGTTCGAGTTGTCCGATTTACCCGGTAAAGAAAAGTTTGTCGATCGGTTCAGGGCAATCACCGGCCAACGGGGAACTGAGGGTGCGGCCACTCCCGAAGATCAGGCTGCAGATCAGGCCAAGGCAGATGCAGCGACGCAGGCGGCAGAGACACAAAACCAGATCCTTCAGACGCAGCTCGCAGCCGAACAGGCGAAGGTCAAGAAGCTTGAACAAGAAGCCCAGCTTATCGCCGCGAAGATCAAGACTGAGTCGGTTAACCAGCAGGTGAGCGCCGCGGGTGTCGATTATGACAAGGAAAAGCTCCGGATGGAGAAGGCCAGCACGCTGAATACCATCGAGCAGGGCGAGCACCAGAGGACCATGCAGACGCGGGATCAGAACGTCAAAGAGGAGTCGGCGGCGCATGGTCTGATGATGACCGAGCGGAACGCTGAGAACACAGAAAAGGCGGGCGAGCATACCCGGATCATGGATGTAAAGCGCCTGGCCCTCGACGAGAAATTGGTCAAGGCGAAGGACAAGCCGAACGGGTCAGTCGAAAGGGGACTGAAGAGCAACAACCATAAGGAGTAAGGGTAGTTATTAGAAAATAAGGGTTCCCCAGACGGTAGGCATACCGAAAGGGGACGCAAGAACAAACGAGGACGGCTTGTAGGAGCCTACACTTCTACAGCCGTCCTTTTTTGTTGCCCGAATCAACCCGGGACAGAGAGGGAGGACGACATTATGGGAAAGATCACGGAAGACGAGCTGGCGATGCTGAGCCCCGAAGAGCGAGAGGCCCTTGATGGGGAAACGGAAAACAAGAGCACGGAGGAGATCAAAGCCGAGGAAGAGGCCGCCGCAGCCGCCAAGGCGAAGGAAGAGGGGGCAGGGGAAGCCAAGCGGACGGTCGAGAAGAAGGCGGTGGAGGAGAAGACTGAAGAGGAGAAGGCGGCGGAGGAAGCGGAAGCGGAAGCAGAGAAGCTCGAAGAAGAGGCCAAAGCCAAGGCGGCGGCAGACGCAGAGGCGGCAGCGGCAGTCCAGGCAGCCAAAGAGGCGGCAGACCTGGAGGCAGCGCAGAAGGCGGAAAAGTCAGCTGCGGCAGCGACCGTCATTGTACCCAAAAACGAACCTGTTTTCATCCTGGAGGCCGAGAAAAAGCACGGAACCAGGGAGGAAATCGAAGCCAAGATGACGGCGCTCGACACGAAGTTCGAGGATGGGGACATCACCCTGGCCGCTTACAACAAGGAACGCGCCGAGTACGTCGAATCGCTCACCGAGATGAAGATGTTCGACAAGATCAACGCCCAGGTCCAGAAGGCTGCAGCTGAAAAGGGATGGAAGGACGCCCAAGCCGATTTTTTTAGCAGCAACCCAGAGTATTCCGCAGAGCGGATCAAGAATGTGGCTTTTGTGGACGCCGTCAACCGGCTCCTGGCCACCGACGAGTCGAAGAAGATGACCGACGCCCAGATTTTCGCAGCCGCAAAGAAAGAATGCGACGCGGTTTTCCACCCGGAAGGACCGCCCAAGGCGGACGATGGCAATGTCGTGTCCATCGAAGAGAAGCGCACGGCTATTGAGGCCGCCGAGGAGAAGCGCAAGGCTATCGAAGCCGCAAAGAAGGCGGAGGCCGAGAGGGCCGCGGGTGTCAAGACGCTTGCCAAGGTCCCGGTATCGGAAGGGAATCAGGGAGACGACAAGTATGACGCGATTGATAAGCTCACAGGGGAAGCCTACGAGAACGCAGTCGCCAAGATGAGCGATACGGAACGGGCGATCTACGCAGCCCGCTCATAAAGACAGTACATCCCACGTTCTGGTTCAAACATAGCCAGCCCGATGACCGGGAAGTGATGGGGGAAATGGAGAGATGGTGAAACACAAAAACATTTTCTATCACTTTTAGGAGGATACGCAATGGGACAGACAATCATCGGTGTAAACGACCCCAAGGCCGTCAAGAAGTATTCGGCATTCCTTGCGGTAGACGTGGCGCGGGATTCCTATTTCTCCCGCAAGTTCATGGGCGCTGAAGGCTCCAGTATGCCCATCCAGGTCGTAAAAGACCTCGAAAGCACGGCGGGAGACAAGGTTTCCTTCGACCTCGTCATGCAGTTGAAAATGCAACCTGTGGAAGGGGACACCCCTTTGACCGGGAAAGAAGAGGACCTGAAGTTCTACTCCGACGACATCCTGATCAATCAGATGCGCGGCGGGGTGAACACGGGCGGCAGGATGACCCAGAAGCGGACGATCCACCAGCTTCGGGAGATCGCACGGGTACGGCAGTCGGAATGGTGGAGCCGGGTATTCGACGAGCTCTTCTTCATGTATCTGTCCGGGCTCCGCGGGTCCAATGCGGACTACATCTTCCCGACCAGTTACGCGGGATTTGCAGGGAACGCCTTCAACGCCCCCGACACCGAGCACTTGCTCATGCCGGGCACGAAGATCAAGACGACCATTGCCGCGGGCGACACGATCACCCTGGGACTCATCGACAAGGCTGTGGCTATGGCCTCGATGATGGGAGGCGGAACGGGGGGAACCCCCAAGATTCAGCCGATCCTCATCAACGGCGAGAAGCACTTCGTCCTCTTGATGAACCCGTGGCAGGTGTACGACCTTCGGCAGACCACGGGCGGCTCTGGCTGGCTGGACATACAGAAGGCGGCGGCAGCGGCAGAGGGCCGTAAGAACCCGATCTTCCAGGGCGGGCTCGGCATGTATAACAACGTGGTCCTGCATGAGCACCAGGCCGTAATCCGTATGGCCGACTACGGCAACCCCGCGACCGTTGAGGCGGCGCGGGCTCTGTTCATGGGCGTCCAGGCGGCAGTGATCGCCTTCGGTTCCAAGGGCAACGGTCTCCGCTTCGGCTGGTACGAAGAGGAGAGAGACAGCGGAAACCAGGTCGTGATCAGCACGCACTCGATCTTCGGAATCTCCAAGGTGCAGTTCAACGCCAAGGACTTCGGGATCATGGCAATCGACACGGCAGCCAAGCAGCCGGTCGGGTAACAGGGGATCGCAGGAATGACAGCGGGGGAGACGGATCTCCCCCTTCAGTAAAGGAAAAGGAGACACGACTATGTTGAAATCGGCAAATGTAGCAGGCGCCCGTCCTGCGGTTTACCCGGACGAGGCTGGCAAGGTTCTGGTGAGCGACGGCTCGTATGAAATCACCGCCGCTCTGAACGTGGACGAGCAGACCATCGCGCTGTGCTCGCTCCCGGCTGGGTGCATCCCCCTGGATTTCACCCTCATCGTTGACGATCTGGATTCCGCCGGCAGCCCTGCAATCGTCGTGGATGGCGGCGGAATCAATGCAGCGGAGGACGCGGTTGATCAGATCATGGTTCCCGCGTCTACCGTGGCCCAGGCGGGTGGGGTTGCCCGTTCGACTCTGTTTTCGATGGTGGCCCCCGTCGAGACGGAGACCCTGTTTGGGATGCACATCACCACGGCAGCGGGAACAGCCGCAGCAGGGACTATTCGTGGGATTCTGACGTACCGCGCCGCGGAGTACGGCGGCTAAAAAGGGTCCACACAACCCCGTAGGCGTGGCGGTGGGGGTGCCCCCTCTTCTCGCTCCACCGTCACGGCCTACAAACATTGGAGGAGTTATGCAGGTTCAATTGTTGGTCGAGAGAGACCAGAACGAGTGCATCGTCAACCTGGCGGGGACGGCCTATAAGTTCAAGCGAAACGATCATGGGCACCTTGTCAGTGATATCACGGACCAGGAGCACATCAAAAGGATCTCGGACCCGTTCCACAACACCGCGTTCAAGGAATACAACGTCCTGAAGAAGATTACCGAAGAAGTGGTGGATGAAGTGGCGCCTGTTGCGGACTCAGCCGAAGCTGTCCCGGAGACTGCCGAGAGCCGCATGTCGGCGCATTTCGGGAACGAGATGCCCGTGCATGAGCAGGTCGGTAAGGATGCTTACGCGCCCCATGTTGGGCAGATAGACAAGAGTGATGAACCGGATCGCCCGGCCTATCCCAAAAAAGGATCAAAGAGACCGCAGAAGAGGAAAAACTGATGGAAGTAGATGCAATCGTGACAGAGGTTGAGAAAATAGTCCAGGACGCGACTTACGACGAGACCTGGATCATCGGAAAGTTCAACGAGGCCCTGCTCCTATTGGCTACGATGTGCCGAATCCCTGGCCTTCAGACGACCGCAGTGGTAGAGGCGGCAGCAGCGGCACTAACAGCGGCCCTTCCGAAGACCTACCTGCATGACCTCTACCTCGTGACGACACCGACGTACCCACAGGGCATTCTGATTGCCCCGAACATTAAGGAATTGAAGGCGAATTCCAATGATACACAGACCGGCCCCGTGCAGATCATCTGCCTTGATGGGAAGATCCTGAACTTCAGGCCCATCCCGGAAGATGCCGAGAATATGACGCTTCATTTCTACGGAAAACCGAAGGAGTTGGCAGTCGGGGACGTGTTTCCCGACTACATCCCGGAGATTCTTCACAAGGAGATCTTCCAGAATTACACTCTCAAAGAGGCATACATCCAGATCGAGGACGGGCTCGACGGAGTGATGCCGAACACGCAGAAATACAGCGGTCTGGCCGCAAACGGGATTGCCTCTCTGGTCGCTTTCTACCCGAACGCGCCCAAGGCAAGAGCGGATGTCCAACGGACAAGGCTGGATTTCTGATGAAACCTTTAACGATCAGGGGATTCAAAGGCATGAATAACGTACTCGAAGAGGGCGGATTTTCGGGCCATGACGATGGGACGATGACAGCGATCCCGAAGGTCATTCTGAACGCCGATGTCACGGCAGAGGAGCGGCTGAAGAAGCGGGGCGGATATCGACTTCTGGCCAGTTTGCCAAACGCACATAGCGCCTGGGGCACCAGGCATGTCTTGCTGGCTGCGGCGGAAGGCAGACTCTACCGATTCTATCCTGATGGGTCAAAGGTCAACCTTTGCGCCCTGTCCGGCCCCTTCGAGGAGAAACTCTTCTATGCCGCGGTGGACGACAATATCTATATCTCAAGCCGCCACTGGATGGGAATCCTCGATCCAGCACAAAACATGGTGAGCACCTGGGGGATACCGATTTCGGAGCAGCCGGTTCTCGCAGCGGTGAATGGCACCGGGGCGCTGACCGCCGGACGCTACCAGGTCTGCTACACAAACGTCGTCGGGGGGCAGGTTGGCGGCAACGGGATGATTGCCGAGATTGACATCATGGCCGACAACTCTACGATTTCACTTCTCAACAAACCATCCGGCGTCATCGCATGGGCGACAGACCCGGACGGAAGCACCTTTTACAGAGCTGCGGAAGAGCAGGCTTTGATCACGGGGATCGAGACCATGGAGCCCCTTCCGACCTTTCTTTGCGGCCCGCCAAACCCCATGAAGTTCATCCGACGGGCGTTCGGTCGCCTCTGGGGAGCGGTGGACAGCACCCTACGTTACAGTGAACCCTATCGTTACGACCTCTATAAATCGACGAACATGTTCTCGTTCCCCAATGACATCCTTCTAGTTGCGTTTGTGGACGGTGGAATCTTCGTCGGGTTCGATGACCGGACTATTTTCCTTCCCGGAACAGAACCGAGCGCGATGCGGGAGGTCCATGTCGGGGCAGGGGTGGCGCAAAATATCCTCGCCTACTGCAACAACGTGCCGGATATGGGCAACAACGTCCCGGTTTGGGTATCAAAAGACGGCCTGATGGCGGGCGGGCATAGCGGTGTGCTCGCCAAGTTCACAAAGGACCGGGTCCAGTTCCCAGCCGGCCAGGAAGGGGCAGCGGTGTCCCGGACTGTGAACGGGCGGGAGCAGTTTTTGACCAGCTTCAAGCAGGAACGCCCTCGCGGGAGTGGGGTCGGCTTTGGTGACTCTGCGACTTGTGAGGTCGTAAGAAACGGGAAAGTTCTTTAATCATTAGTAGTTGGGGTTTCCCTGAAGGGTGGCCACCCGGACGGGAACGCAAGAGAGAAACAAGGGCGGCATGCTGGTGCCAGCACATCAGCGTTGTCGCCCTTTTTCTTTGCCCCGAACAACCACACAACAAGGAGGAACACACAATGGACAGAATTAAGGGTTTTATCGCGATGGTCTGGTTGATGGTCACGGCACTCTTTTTGAGACTGAAAAAAGGGGCATGGGATGACATCATCTTCGAAGGCAAGGTGACGTTTGAGCACTGGCGCAATGGCGTCCTGCTCTTTACGGAAACCGGGACAAATACCTTCACGACGGAGGGTATGGCCAAGCTCCTGAACATCATGTTCCATGACATCTCCAAGGCCGCGTCGCACATCTGGTACGTCGGTATCTTCAAAAACAACATTACCCCGGCCCTGGCCGACACGGGAGCGAAGCTGGGCTCCGGCAATGCCTACGGCGAGTGCCAGGATGCGGACTATGACAACCCGCTGACCAACCGGCCCGCGTACACCACGGAAGATACGACCACCGCGGTCATCACGAACGTCAACGCCAAGGCGCACTTCGTCATGAATGCGTCGATTACCGTCTACGGGGCCTTCCTCGTTGACACGGCGGCGAAGACCAGCGCGGCGGGCACCCTGATGTGCGCCAAACGGTTCGGGACCCCCCGTGCCGTCATCGCCGATGATGAAATCTATGTAACGTACCAGATCACCTGTACCACGAGCTAAGCGCTCGCCACCTGACCCCTGCCCCGAGGGAATGATCTCGGGGTAGGGGAGCACCAAGGAGTTTGTCATGCCAGTAACAGTTATAAAAAGGGGCAAAAAGTATCAGGTCAAGACTCCGAATGCCGTTCATGCCAAAGGCACCACGAAAGAAAAGGCTGAGGCCCAGAGGCGACTCCTGAATGCGATTGATCACGGGTGGACACCTGACCGGACCCCGATGAAGCCTAAAGATTAGGGACCGAATATGTTCAGCTCACATGCCGTAATCAACCTGGAGGGGTGGGAAGGCGCGACCTTCTATCAGGAATTCACCTGGGAAACGGGAGACCCGGCTGAACCCGTGGATCTGACTGACGTAACTGCCAGGATGCAGGTGAGGGCGGATGTTGCGGACGATGATCCTGTCTTCGATCTCACGACCGAAAACGGCGGGATCATCATTCTGTCTCCACCGACCGATGGAAAGTACGCCATATTTCTCACCCCCGCGCAGACTTTGGGAATATGCCCGGACCACGAAAAGCGATCCCTCGTCTACGATCTATTCTTTGACCACGGGATCGACAACGATACGGGCATGCAGCAAAGAGGAAAATTTACGTTCAACCCCGCAGTCACGAGGGCCGATTGATGAGAACAACGATCGTCACGACCATCCAGGTTCCAACCGTTGTAAGGGGAGCGCCGGTGCCGACCGTTGTTACAAACGCCTCGGCTTCGGTAACGGGAGCAGCGGTTGCGACAACCACTCCAGTTCCTACCGTTGTCAAAGGGGCGCCCGTGCCGGTCGTTATTCGGGACCCTGGCACCCCTGGCGCGATAAGGAGCGTATCCCCGCCCGGTGGGTACAAGATAACGAACATCCGGATGGGGTCCGATAAAAAAGTAGTAATAACATATGATTCAACCCCAGTGCCATAAGGAGACGACATGGAACTCTGGAACCGACTTCGATATGTGTTGAGCCCTCAATTTGACCTTTATGAGCAGGTAGCCAAGGTTGTTCGGGGCAATGTCGCCGACGTGGGCTTTGGGACAGGGTTCGGGGCGCACCTGTTGACCACGAACGCGCAGGCCGTGACTGGATATGAATTAGACGAGTGCGGCATAAGGTTCGCACAGAAGGTTTTCCCCATTCCGAAACTTCGCTTCAAATACGGGGATATCTCAAAGGGGATCGACGAAGGCCCATACGATTTCATCGTCATGATCGACATCATTGAGCATATCAAACACGACAAGCAGGCCCTTTTGAACGTCAAGAGGATGATGGCCAAGAACGGTTCTCTGATCCTTTCTACACCTAACCGGCTGAGCAGGTATCGGAAGGCGGATACCCACGTCCGAGAGTACGCCCCGAAAGAATTCGAGGGGATACTCAAGACGGCTTTCGTAAGTGTCAGCCTGCGAACATATACACTGGAACCGCTGGTTTCAGGCTACGAAAACCCTATGGTGGCCGTCTGCCGGAATGACGAATAGACCGTAGGTGCCCGACTCTAAGAGAGGAGGACAAGAAAATGGCTGGATTTCTAAGTGTGAGTTTCGATCCCGCGCAGATCAGCGATGCCCACAGCGCTGCGACGGCAGCTCTTGCAGCGGCAAGTGATGCCCATAGCAACGCGTCGGCAGCGATGGCTGCAGCGGCGAGTGCCGTGAGCGCGATAGCGGCACATTCCTCGTCGTGGGGTGTTGGCGCGTCCAAAGCGGCAGTGGCTTCGGCTGCTGCGGTTCACGCGCATTCCGTGGCCAATGCGGCGGCTTCTCAGGTCGTTATTGCGCAGTCTGCGGCAAGCGATGCTCAGAGTGCGGCAGCGGCGTTGGCTGCCGGAGCGTCGGCAGGACTGGCGGCAAAGGGCCGTCTGTCGAGCGCGGTCTTCACAGATCCCGGTGTCAATTCGAGGGCTGTCAAGAACATCGTTTACACGTCGGCAGGGCTCATCAAACTGCGGTACAGCTCGGTCGCTCAGGCGTAGCAGTATCATCACCCGGAGAGGGGGGCGAAGGCTCCCTTCTCCACCCAAAAAGGGATGGCAAAATGTTCGTAGTTCACTGGAGCAACTGGGGTCCACGGATCAGCGGGATGTACGAATCCTGTAAGAATCAGTGCAAATATGAGACCCGCGCCGGCATTCGATCGGAGCTTGCCATTTCCTACGAAGCCATCCCAACGGCAGAGAGGAACGACAAGGGTTTCCGCCCGATCACCTGGGAAGAGGCGAAAAAAGCCGACGTTTGGGTCCTGCATTCCGCCTTTCCCGATGATGCGGAAATGAAGAAGGAGCAGGTGAAGAAGGTCACGGTGGCAGTTCTGCACGGGCCGACTGAGCATATGGTGTTCAAAGAATGGGAGAAGGTGAGCGACTCGTTCAACCTGCATGTGAACCTTCTCTGGAAGATGGACGCCACGGTCTGCATCAACACCCACGAGTACGACGTCATGAAGCTGTACGACGAGAAAGTGGGGCGCTGCCGGTATATCCCGAACAGCATTGATCTGGAAGACCTGGAAGGGACGGCGCCGTGGCAGTATGAGGACCATCCGGCGATTCTCTCCTGCGATACTCCGAGGGTGGAAAAGCTACCCCTTCATATCATCTGGGCAATGCCATACGTGATGGAGAAGATCCCGGAGGCAAGACTGAACGTATTTTCCCTGCTGCTTGAGCCGATCGGGATGTGGAGAAACGTCTTCGTCCGGAGCCACAAAAGAGCCCTGGAAACAGCCTGCGAGAACATCCAACTGGCAAACAACAACCTGAAGCCGTTCCAGGCGGGGGCCGACATCGGGTTCAACAACAACTATTCCGGCATTGCCAGCCGGGTGACGATGGAGATGATGGCCTTCGGCGTCCCTGTCGTCAGCTACAACGGGGAATACACGAAGTACCATGCAAAGCCGTTTGACCTTCATTCCATCGCAGAACAGATCGAGAGATGCTGGAATGACCTGAAGGCCCCTGGGAGTACGCTGAGGGAAGAAACCATGCAGTATGCCAGGGAGAACTTCGATAGGGGGAAGCATGTTGAAACGTATATTGAGCTTTATAATGAGCTACTTGCCAAGAAGTAGGAGCGCGAACATGGATACGAAACCGATCACGTTTGTAGTCACCACTGCCGTGTCCTTCGGAGACGGTGGAGACTGGCGCAGGAAGGTGAGGGCAGTCAGATCCACGATCAAAGAGGCGATAAAAAAAGACCCGGACTTTAAGGTCCTGAAGGTGGAAAGCAAGGAAGAGTAAGATGCCCGGCTATCTCAGCACGAGCTTTGACCCGAACGAGGCCGCGGCGGCAAGCGACCTTGCTTCAAGTGCGTCTGATGCTGCGTCAAGGGCCATCGGGTATGCTTCCGGAGCGAGTGATGCCGCGTCTGCTGCAGCGCTAAAGGCCGCGGCGGCTTCAAGCAAGATCGCAGCGCACTCTTCCGCATGGAGTGGGGGCACCGTCCCCGATGCTTCCGAAACAGTCAAAGGAAAAATCGAGATCGCGACGCTCAGTGAGGCTTTGCTTGGAATCGATGCGGTCAGGGCACTCACTCCGGCTGGCCTAAAACACGTCCTTGATAACAAAGTCCCCGCCCCGTGGCCTGCGTACCATGTCCATAGCACCTGGCAATATACCGATAAACTGGGCGCGTCTGTAACCTGGAAGGTCGAGCCCAATTCGGTTCTGGTCAACAATGGGGGCTGTTACTCGCTGGTTACGGGGCTGTTTACGGCGCCTGTGAAGGGGCTTTATGACTTTGCAATCACCGTGCAGCTCCTCGGCATTTTGGCCACGCACGTCGGGTTTTATTTGTACCTCATGACAACCCAAAAAAATTACATCCAAGATACCGTTCTTGCAAGTCAACAGCATTGGCGCACGTATGCGCTGCATGAAAACGTGCTGAGCGTGCCGATGGACGCTGGAGATACGGCGTACTGGCTTTGCAAGGTTTCCCCCAGCACTCAAGTTGTTGATGTGTATGGAGAGGCGGTGAATATCTACACAAGGATCATGGGACATCTTGTCTGCAAGGTGGATTAGGAGTGACGGATGGAACTATCTGAAGAAGACCGAGCTGTGCTTGCCCATGTTGTTGTGAACGTGGACGAGTGGGTTGCAAACGCGATTGCGGTGGTGGGCGAGATGGCAGTGACGGAGAAAATTGATGCGTACCGTGCCGAGTACCTGCAGGCTGTTCATCTGCCGGGTTACAAAGCTCGGGCAGACCGCGATGAAGACATAACAGTGCGGTCAGAGGACATCGAGTGAAATGGACAACCCGTTCATAATCCACGAAGAAGATGACAGCGTCGTTACCGTCTGCGAGGCGGACGATGTCACGATCATCACCAGCCCAGGCGGGGCAGGAGCGGGTCGTCAGTACCGAGGCATCATCAACTATGATGGGGGCCACGCGAACACGCACTACGGCGACCTGATACACCTTGATGGCGGAGGAGCAGCCGATGGCAGTCGTTATTCAATTTAGGCGGGACAATGCCGCAGACTGGACAGCCGAGAACCCTATCCTTGCGGAAGGTGAAATCGGGGCTGAGCTTGACAGCGATCTGTTCAAGATAGGCAACGGCATAACTGCCTGGAATGCTCTACCGTATGCCCAGCGTGGCCTGAAGGGTGATAAGGGCGATAAAGGCGACACAGGCGCGATGGGCGCTGTCTCGACCGTCCCAGGGCCGAAAGGCGACAAGGGCGACAAGGGGGACCAAGGCGATATCGGTTTCACCGGGAACGGCGGGGCGCCCGGAACCGACGGATACACGCCGGTCAAGGGGATTGACTACCTCGACGGTGCTCCGGGCCTCCCCGGCGAAGACGGCGCAGACGGAAAGACCGTTCTCAATGGGGTCGGCGCCCCTGCCAGCGATCTCGGGTTGACTGGCGATTTCTACTTGGACACAGCCGTTACCAGGATTTACGGCCCCAAGAATGGCGCGGATTGGGGGGCAGGAGTATCGCTGATTGGCCTAACGGGGACTGACGGGAAAACCGTCCTGAGCGGAAGCGGAGCTCCCGGCGCAGGACTTGGCGTCAATGGCGACTTCTATATCGACACCAGCAATTCCGATATCTACGGCCCGAAGACGGGAGGGGCCTGGGGATCTCCGACGAGTCTGGTCGGTCCCGCGGGCGCGGACTCGACCGTCCCTGGGCCAAAGGGCGACAAGGGCGATACCGGCCCCCCGGGTGCGGATTCGACCGTTCCCGGACCGCAGGGTGAAGTCGGTCCGGCTGGGGCGGACTCAACCGTTCCCGGACCACAAGGGGACAAGGGCGACAAAGGCGATACGGGCAGCGTCGCCGGCAGTTTCGGGGTTTCGATAGACGGAGCGGGACAGGTGATTACCGTCGGGGTTAAGCAATACCTGATCATGCCTTTCGCCTGCACGATTACCGGATGGCATCTTGTCGGCAGTCCGCAAGGAACCGTCGTCCTGGACGTTTGGAAAAAGGCCGGCGCTGTTCCCACGGTAGCCGACTCCATTACTGGAACGGAAAAGCCGTCTCTTTCTGTGGCGGAGATGAATAGCGACACCACTCTGTCTACGTGGACAACGAGTGTCGTGGCTGGTGACGTTATCGCTTTCAATGTCGATTCGTGCGCGGGTTGCCAGAAACTCACCCTGACGATAGCGGCGACAAAATAGGAAGGTTATCATTATGTCCGTCTGGAAATCATACCACTTCAAGACGCCGTCATTAAACGGAAGTGTCGCACACCAGTTCTACGAATATCTCAAGACGTTTCTTGCGGCCCAAGGCTGGGAGCTCCATGATTCGTATGGGGCGCAAAGGTGCAAATACACGTTCACAGGCGGAAATATATTCTCGACAAACGAGACAATAACATTAGACGGCATTGTGTACACAATGAAAGCGACCCTTACGGGAGCCGACATGGAGGTACTGATTGGCGCCAATCTTGCCGCCTCTTTAGCAAATTTTGCATTGGCCATTAATCGTACAGATCCCGTCACTAACAATGGGGTCAAGTACAAATGTGCGGCTGCTCACCCAACTTTTGAATGCACATCCTACACCAGCACCACTGTTGTAGTCGAATGGAGAGCCGGAACAGGGAGTTGTGCGGGAAATGTCGCGAACAATAACGACACAAACTCTTGGTCTGCATGGAGTGGAATCCAAGTATGGGGGACAGAGGCCAATACTGTCTGGAAATCGAGGGGGGAATCCGGACTTGAACCATACGGGTATGTTCATCTAAGAGTGGAGCCAACCGTCCTGCGTTATGACGCATATCAGTATTGGGATGCAACGGCGCACACCGGGACGAGAAAACAATATGACCCCTCTTCTTTTTGGTATCTCAACCAGTTCAACGCCACGTATGAATGCCATATCGCTGGCGATAAAGACATGATCTACATAAACTGTCGGACTGTAAATGCCTCTACTGTCGAGATGTTTTGTGCGGCCTGGGGGCACTTTCCAAAGAGATTTTTCCCGGATCTTATCCAGACGACTGATGCCATCGTTGCGGGTAACAACGTAAGCATCCCTGTGACGGACTCCTCGAAAGTCCCTTCAACTGGTGGGTTCTTCCAAATCCTGGGTGTTGCCGGAGAAGGATGCGACAAGTTGAAGGTTGCTTCGCTTCCAGACGCTACGCATATTATCGTTGAAACCCTCCCTCGAAATTATGCTTCCGGGGCTACGATTGGTCTCCCAGCGTCTACGTTCTTCTCGTGTCATGGCTATACGAATAATGGCTATCAAACTCCTTTCCCCACTTCACATTTCGCAGATGCCGGACTGACTGTCGGTACTGGACGCAATGCCTTCGCCGTCATCGACATGAGAAGCACCAATGCGTTTTACGGGAAGCAGGTCATGACACCTTTCTACTTCCTCTCGAATGGACAGCCAGCTATCGGGTGGATTGACAAGGGCATTTTCTACAACTCCTGCCCTACGCACCATGATGTCTCAGTTGCGAATGACGACGGGTCAATCGTAATAGCCAATGTCTTGGCAACAGCCGCGACGAATCTTAGCATAACAGACAATACGAAAAGTTGGATCACGGATCAGTTCAAGGACAAATACGTGGTCCTGGTCGGAGGGACCGGAATAGGCCAGGTCAGAAGAATCTCCGGGAACGACGGAACAACGATCACCATTGACTATGCTTGGTACACTAACCCGGACACGACCACGACGTTCCGTGTGTATGACAGGGTTTACCGATATCTCACGACATTCCCATTCGCCGCTAACGGAATGTTGATAACCCACACGAACGTCCCGACATAGCGAGGAAGATATGGCTTTCGCCGTTGTTCAGCATACAACACTCCCGGAAACAAGCTGGGAAGGACTATTTGGGCTTTTTAGTGATTATTCAACGCTCGTCATTCGTGACTGGGCATGGGATCTTATCAACTATTATCCTGCCGAACCACTGGATCTGTTTGACAAGGGCGGGGAAGTGGGCGGTGCTCCCGGTGGCGCGGCGGCGTGGGTGGCTTAATATTTAAGGAAATATGATGGGTCTATTCAACCACATAAACCTCGGCGATCTCCAAAGCTACGTTTACCTCGAAGGGGTGATCAAAGCCGTCTATCTTGAAACCGCCGGGGTTGTCGCGGCGAAGTGGGATACGGCGGACGTGGAGTACGAGAACAAGAAGATCTTCTACAACGCGCCTGTCCGTTATCACTGCCAGAAGACCGGCATTGATCGTGCCAATGGGGCAATCGTCGATGGGGCCAAGGGGTTCGGCGTGGGCGACAAGGTGATCCTAATGGCGAAGATCGGGACGACTCCGGGCAAAGGCGAGGAGTACGAGAAGGTGTACGTCATCGCTCACCGCGACGGCGCTCTCCCGTGCGCCTACAACTACCTCTTCATCCGGATTGGGGTTGCCGCCCTGGTGCCTCTGGCTCCACCATTCGGCAGATGGCTTGAGGGGGGGCTGTACCAAATCAATGAAGTGAATGATCATCCGTGTGAATACTGCACCGTCTGGGACACGGCGAAGGGAACCGCGGCCACCGTCTATAATCCTATATCAGGTGTGCCCTACGTCTTCCCTGTGTCCATAGAAGACTTCAAACCGGCCCTCGATTACTACAAATTCGCGGACGAAGAACTCTTCACGCTTGGCTCGCAGGGCGATGACCAGAGCCAGGAGGCGGGGTTTACGCCGGACTGGCTCTCTGATTTCCAGGGCAACAAGATCCGGGACGGAGCGCAGCCGAGCGCGTGGTGGACCTCTTATGACATCTATGCGAACCCCATCTTCAACTTGCTGGCGAATACATCGCTGGCCCTTTTCACCGACAGCGCCGGTGCGAGCGATGGAACCTTTGCGAAGACGATGGAGAAGTTCAACGCCGGGAAGGAAAACATCCTGAAGTGGAAGGCCGCAAGCCCCCTGGCCTTCAACGACGACACCCGCAGCTTTGACGTGAAGGGATCCGGCGAGACACAAGAAATGCCTCCCAAGACCCAGGCCCGGCTGCAAGAACTCCAAACGAAGATCGGCCAGATGAATGATCTGATCGGGACTCTTGACTCTACTAAGATTTCCAGGTGGGAAGAGCTGTCTGTGATGATCCCCCTGACATACCCCGCCCTTCAGGCCGAATTCGTCGCGCTTTCAGCAGGCCAGGTAATCGTCAAATACCGGGCCTATAAGAGCATACGTGATGCCGCGCAGACGGAGGTGGACACCATCCTCGGGACGAGTGCCTTTACCCCTTGGGAGATCGCTAACGACAAGGACGGGAACCCACTGAAGGGAAGTTCCTATCACATGCAGAACGCCTACGGAGAAGATGAAATATGGGTGTGCGCGAAGAACGTCTATGGCGGGCTCGTTGTAGACGCCTGCGATGCGATGTGGAAATTCGTGCGGCTTACCAATCTTCCTCCGGTTATTCCCATTGGGAATACAGCGGCAGAACGCCTGGCCGGGACCTCCTGGTTTGGAGTAGGGGGGCAAGCCCTGGTGGGGGCGCTATCCATGAGCGACATATCCCTTATGGTTGCCTCTGACATCACACAAGCGGGCGACAACAACATCTTCAGTTACGGCACCTTGAAACGGATCAACGACGGCGGCTTTCACCGGACAACCCACCCGGCGCTGAAGACGGCGGGCATTGGATCGTTTCGGTTATTGCAAAATCCAATTCCCCTCTCTCCCACGGAGCCGACATTCATTACGGCGATGAACTCCCGCTTAGAGCACATCGACGTTTGGCACAGGTACGACAACTGGATGAACAGCTTCCAATACTCGTGCGCAACATGGGGCGTGGACAGGACCTGGTGGTTCAAGAGCAACGCCGAGCAGTGGAGGATTAGAGCCACCTTCATTGACACGCCGATCGGCAGCATGTGGCATGCGGCTCCGGGATGGGAAGCAGCGATTTGGTACATGAGCGGGCTCAGTTTCAGCCCAGGCAATATAACGGCAAGAAGAGACCTCCCCGTAAACACTCACTTTACCAGGCAGACAAAGCACACCCGGCGCGTCATCAGCCAGATTTACATCGTGCAGAGGCAGGCCGTGACTATGTTTGAGAACCCTGCATTGACCTCTGTGAGGCAGGAAGCAAACAAGGGGATCTATGACCACCTTGACCCGGCATCGATCAAATACGTGGGCGGAGTCGATTATGACGCCATGGCGCCGGAACAGAAAAAGGCCGCGGTCTCGGATCGTGTCTATCTCCGGTCTCAGTATCCAGGAGAGGTCGGATACAATCCGCCTTCCGCCCTCCGGTCGAACCGAAACGAAGTGGAGATCATGGCGGCCTGTGACTTGTATTCGACCCTGAAGACGAACTTTGGGCAGTGTAACCCGAGCAAACAGACCCGGAATGGTCTCCTTGAATACGAGATCCAGAAGCTCATCGCTCGTCATTATACCGGTCTTGGTCTCGGCCTGAAGGACTTCTCAGTGTTCAACCTTGAAGCGAGGATCGTGTAATGCTGTTATTTGCAGATGGGTTTGAAACATTCAGCCCTTACGACCTCTGGCGAAAATGGGGATATTGCTCCTGGTACGGGCCTGGGACATCGTCAGGTATAATCCGGGCGGCAATCGTACACGGGGACGACACGACATTTTCTCCGGCCAAGCCATACGCAAGGAGAGCGGGTGGCAGGGCGATACAGGGGACGAAGTATTCACTTTTGACCCCTATAAAGCCGTCCAGGACGGTCTTTACGGGTTTCGCGTTCCGCAGGGCCTCACTTTCGGGACCTGTCACAATCACGCTAACCTTTGTGAAGGGGTGCCCTTACGACAAGGTGCCCGCTTTTGCCAACCAGAACGAAATCGGAGATTTTACCACTCCGGGTACGATTGTCGCCACCTGCACCCTCGCCATTTCTGCATCGTATATTGATGTTACATGGTCTTTCGTGGGGACCAACACGACGATAAAGACGGGCCGCATCAATACAAGCGCAAACCTTCTGAACGGCGATTGGCGTTATATCCAGGCCGGGATGACGCTCACGGGGAATGTTGTCGCGCAGCCGCAGGCATGGGCGGAGGTCCGACTGGGAAGCCGGGGCGACAACCTTGTGTTCAGCAACATTATGACGGCGGATGAATCGGGGTCGAATTCGTCATTTCTTATGAATGCTGTGAAGATCGTACCAGGAGTGCCGAGCTATTATTCCATATACACCGGAGCCGTGATTGGTCTGGATGATGTCTATATCTGCAATGACGAGGGTGAGTTTAACAACACCTTCTTGGGGAACGTCAGTGTCCGGCGTGCATCGGTTTCTGGCGACGGAACAGAAAACAACAGCGTTCCTTACGGAGATACTTATAGATTCCGAACGGTAGACGAGGACTACATTGATACCGTCAACAGTCTCCCTGTTCCGATTCCCAGCCATGAAACGACCCCGCTCTTCATACCGTGGGAAACATTTGCCAATGACTACCTCGAATTGGAAGAGAGCGGAGATCGGCAGTTGATGCGCTTCACTTCTCTTGGCGCCCAAGGATCTACCTCCAAGGTCTACGGGGCCATCCTTCATACGCTATTGAAACCTCGATATCGGGACACCCCGAACACCCTCAAGGCTGTAAGGAGATTCGGGACTGAAGAACTGGTCGAAAGTAAGCCGATGGACGCGCCTCTGATTATGAAGACGGAATTTGAAAGCCGTCACTTCATTTGGGAAAACGAAGAGACGGTAGATCCCGGATCACCGTACCTTCGGTGGGCTCCGACTGCGGTTGATGCCTCCGAGTGGGGTCTTGAATTGACACCGGTAGCAATAGCGCCCGAGACATACGACCCAGCCATCGCTCGTGTGAATTTGATCATTTACGATACGGTTGCCGAAGAAATTGATCTTTCGGAATTGATGCACAGGTATTTTGAGGAGTTTGTTGATGAGACTTTTGCTGCCGGTGATGACACCGGCTACGAGTTTGTATGGGCAATCTACGACTCCCTCGTGCTTGAGTCATTTACTGAGGGGAACCGTGGTGGAAATCGTTTCCTGAATGAGACCATTGAATTTGAGGACGTGATCCCCTGGACATATCTCTTCGCCGGGGAGTTCATCGGGTTCGATGAGACCGTGTCTGTACAGTTCCTCGACACGATTGACGAGGCCATTGACGTCTATGACTGGGCGGACGGGTTCTGGGAAGAAGTCTTTACGGATGCCATTGAGGTAACAGACGAGACGGCCATTTCTATTATTGAAACCCTGGAAGAGATGTTCGGCCTTGAAGAACCTTATCTCTGGGACGGCCATGAACTGATTGAGGAGGAACTCTCCATCGACGCAGACGAGCCGTGGGATAATCACGAGCTACTGGAAGAATATCTTGGCTCTGCCGATGAAGCCATGAACGGCATTGGCCTTGACATCGCAGATGGATTTGGCCTGGAAGAGACTGGCTATGGGTTCTGGGTGGAATTGTTTATGGACGGCCCCACGATCGCAGACAGCATTCTTACCCAGCATTGGCGGTACGAAACCATGTTCGGGATGGTTGTGAATAGCTGGCAGGAAGCACCGATTGAGCAGGCTGGAACTGACGGGAACCACACCGGCGATAACCCCTGGGGAGCTTAGTTATGTTGAAATACTGTGAGTCGTTTGACCACATAACGGCAGCATCTTTGGTGGCCCTTGGCTGGGGGGGTGACACCAATAGGCAGATTCTTGGCGGGGTAGGACGGGGAGGGAGTAGCCTTCTGGATCTCAATGTTACCCTCACTTATAATGTCGGTCCATCATATTTTACTCTTCCAAGATTGTGCAGTCGGATTGTTGTTGGTTTCGCCTTTACACGGAAGGCAGACTACTTCGGGAATCCCAACTTTTATATTCAATTTTGTTATGGGGATTATGAGAATTTCCGCGTTCAGGTAGCGTTATCAGCCAGCGGATTGACTTTCAATTTCTGGACGGGCAGTGGGACCGGATACCCGGCGATCCCGAGTTCAGCTTATGTGTCGGTCCCTTTCGTGCAGACAAACGCATTCACCTTTGTAGAGATCCTGGTCGATGTCGCGGATTTCATGAATGGACGAGTAAAGTGCGGTGTCAACGGGAAGGTGGTCCATGATGTAACAGGGATCGCGACCGCAGCATATACCGGTTTCGGAAGCAACCCTTTCGACCCACGGGCAAAAATAAACAGGGTCCAATTTAACCATACGATGAGGCTGGACTCCCTTTATATCTGCGACGACGAGGGTGGCTACCACAATGATTTTCTGGGGGACTTCCTTGTTAAAACGATATACCCCCTGGGCGATGGCGACCGGGTAGACTGGGAACCCTACATCAATGGTCTTCCTGCTCCCGATAATACAGTACGGACGGGACTGATTGACGACCCGGTGTTCGACCCGGCGATTGAGGCGGAATTTATCCTGTGCGCTCAAGACCTGGCTCAAGAAACAATGTGGTTTCCCGGGGTAGCGGAATTGTCTGCGGAAGCCACGATAGTCGCAATCAATCACCGGACCGCAGTGCGAAGCGTCGCTTCTCCGGGGAATCCCCCGCCTAATACCTTGATACCGCTATATAAGTCATCGGGGAATGAGATCGTTGTCACAAACTCTCTGGCAAAGAGGCTCACCGGGTGGACATACCAATTTCTTGATGTCTATTACAACTTGGTCCCCGTTCTTACCGTGGACTGGACCAAGTTGCTGCTGGAAGGGTCTCAGTTCGGCTTCATGCTGAGAGAGCCTGTCTGGACCGGCGTGATTTTGGAAGAGGCCGGTTTCGCGGATGAGGTCGTGGACACATAATGGCAAACGCATACTTGGAAATTGAAGAATACCTCTGGTTCACCGAATATCAGCAGGGCAACGTGAATGTCGCTGGTTTGATTTTCGATGACCTGGTTGAGGAGTCTTTCGACCTGGGCCACGAGGCGTATGTCGTCTGGAACGACCAGATCGAGGAGACTCTCGGTATGGCCGAAGCCTTCACGCCTTATCACCAAGCGTTTGCTGCTGATAACATTGCCTTCTTTGACCTTCTCGGCGGATCTCAAACTCGGGTAAAACAATCGGTTCTGAATATCGTTTACACGAAGCCTGTCGCGCCGATCAGTGTCGCTCACATGCATTTGGATGTTGTCATGAGCGGCAGCGACTCGTTCCAGGAAGAGGTCTCCAGCGAGCTTCAGATTCACTCCACTTACGCGAACGCAGTCCCGTATTACTGGGAGCAGCTCTTTGAGTCCTTCAACATCGAGATGGCGGAACCGCAGCCATACCTGCCGGTTTATCTGCGACTTTATCTTTCAGTTTCCGACCTTGTGAACATGCGACATGATGTTGCCCAGGAATACCTTTTCACTTCTACCTGCCGCGAGGAGATCTTTGTGTGGGACGGTATTCTACAAGGATGGGACCACCTGATTGCCGACTCCCTGGTCAATACCGATACCATCGAAGAAATCATCGGGAAGATTGCCGATGACTATCTCTTCCTTGAAGACACGCCGGCGCCTTGGATCATAGTCCTGCATGTCATTGCCGAAAAGATGTTCGTCTTTGATTCAGCGGGGCATGAGCGATTTTTCCTGCTTACGGCTACAGACACTTTCGATTTCAACGATGCCGTTTCGGAGTTCCTGGGGCACCTTATCCATGAGTTCTTGATACTCCAAGAGGCACAGGCGAGCGGGGTCTCCCGGTATTGCTCCTCCGAGGACTCTTTCAATGCAGGCGATATTTCAGAATCCGAGCGCTATTACCTTTGTCTCGCAGACGACACGGTGGAGCTGGTGGACGGTGCGGTAACATTCCTGTCACTCAACAATACGGCTCTTGAGACATTCAACGCCAGCGCTACGGCGGTCCCGGTGGGGACTTTCATAGGGCTCGCCAGCGAGTCCCTGACCTTCAGGGATATCGACTCGTACATCCAGGGGATCATCATCCAGGAAGGGCTCGACCTTGGTGATGTGGAGCTGACGCGATGGGCGTTCAACGTACTGGTCGAAAGCGGCTGCGATATCGCAGACATCATAGGATAGGTGACGCATGTTAGTAATCAACGAAACCCTGATCTCTTTCTTGACTCCCGCAGACGAGGCGATTCTGAAGAGCATTCTTCATTCCATGATCCCCGATGTTCTGTCCCTGGAGGATCTGAGCGCGGTCAGCGGCGATGTGTGGGAGGCGTGGGCGTTCAACGGGCAGACCTTCGAGCCGTCCGTTTACAGCGGTTTTGCGTTCAATTCCTATGCCGTTGAGGACGGGGTGACTTATGCGGCACGGGAAGAGGGGATCTACGTCCTGGATGGGACAACGGACGCCGGGGCGGCGATTCACAGCGGCGTCATTCTTTCCCCGTCCATGTTCGGGACGAATAACCGGAAACGCTTCCGGGCGGGATTCTTCGATGTCGAGGGGGCAGCGCCGGTGGTCCGGGGCGAGGTCGGCGGAGTAGGGGCCAGCATCCCTATTCTGCATTCCAAGGTGATATTTCCACGGACATTGGTAGGGAATAAATGGACTTTCCTGGTGGCCGATTTTGACGAGCTGGGGCAGGTGGAACTCTTCCCAGTCGTATTGACGAGGTAAGAATATGGGAACCGCGACGGAAAACAGCCTTTGGTACAAGGGAAAGGGCGAGGTCTTCCGGGAATTCAAAAAGAACACTGCGGCGATCCTGTCCGCCGTCGCCTCCCGGAATTTCTCATCACTGCCGGGTTTTGCAATCGAGGCTTTCACGGATGTCGAGATCGACAGCAAGATTAAGCTGACGGAGTACAACCAGAAGATCATGAGCGATGCGATCGACCGCGAGCTGAAGGCCCTTGGTCTGGAGAATGACATCGCCCTGAAACAGGCTACGATTGCGTGGGAACTCGAAAAGATGCAGCTCTTTGCGGATCTGCAAACGGAATTTGCCGACAAGGAGTTGATCCGGTCGCTCCGGGGAGAAGAAATCGACGGACTGATGATCGATCAGGAGTTCCGGGAAATAGCCGTGCTCGTGTCCAAGGTCGCTATCGAGCTTCAGATTGAAGACATAAAACGGCAGAAGGAAGAGGTCGAGCTTCTTCCTCTCCCGCTGGAAGAGCAGTTGGCGACGGCAAAACTGGCGGCGGCTCGTCGGAAACTTGATGTGATCCCCTACATCCTGGCAGCCCTGGCAGCGCAAAGTGCCGCACTCGACACAGAAGAATCGATCATCATGCCCGCTCGGGAAGAGAAGGCGAATTATGACAAGCAGGTCTCGGATCTGACGACTGCCGAGATCCTTCCCCTGATGGAGGCCAAGGCCACGGCCACGGCGGCCCTCACCGTGGAACAGACCGAACTGCTGGACCCCACGATCGAGAAAGCGGAAAAGACCCTGGCTCTGACCGGGAAGCGGGCCGAGTTGCTGCCACCGATGGCTGACAAGGCCGCAGCGATGACCGCGTTGACAACCAAACAGCGCGAACTCCTCGATCCAATGAGCCAGAAGGTCGCCGCGACGGAAACCCTGACTGCGAAGGAGTATGAACTGCTCGACCCAATGACCAGAAAGGCCAACAAAACTTCCGAACTTACGGCGAAACAGACTGAATTGCTGGAGCCCATGACCCGCAGAGCAGACAAGACCATGCTGCTGACAAACAAGCAGACCGAACTCCTGGACCCCATGACCCGCAAGTCCGCCGCGATCGAAACCCTGACTGGGGAACTAAGCACCCTCTTCAACCCCCTGCTTCTCAAGGCGCAGGCCAACATCGAACTTGCCGCGGAGATGACGGCACAACTCGAAAATCACCGACTCCTTGCTGTCGAGAAGGTGAAACTGGCTGAGGAGAAGGTGATCAGGCTTAACGAAGAACTCGCGCTCATGGGCAAGGAATTAACCCTGGAAGGGCAGAAAATCATCATCGAGAGAGATCGAGCAGTTCTGGAGCTTAGAAGAGCAGAGGCGAGACTGGCTGTTGTCGATGCTCTCCGTCCCCAGCTCGGAGAGATCCAGACGGCGATGACTGCCGAGTCGGCAGCGGAAATTGTCTATATCACCACGCAGGGGTCAAATGAGGTGGCTCTCAAAAAGTCACAGCTTGAGGTTGTTGAGGCAGCCCGGTATGCCGCTCAGGCGAGCGAATTGGCCAGCCAGACATCCGCAGTAAGAAGGATGGCTGCTGCCGACAGGGAACATAGCATTGCGATGGCGAATGCGACGGCAAGCGCGGAAATAACCGAGAAGCTGATCCACTTGCTTGCGTAAAGGAGAATCGAGATGACGGTACAGGCTGTGCTGGATAGAGGTTTGGTTCGGGGTCGGTCGATATGGCCTGCCTTTCAATATCAAGTCCCTGGGTTACTGGCCATGCATATTTCAGACCGGGCTGTTGTCTTTGGGGTCTATTCCGGGGCGTACCTTCACGGGTACAACTACCTAAAAGAGATCACCTACGAGACCCTCGCACAAATGGTTCTTGCTTACGACCAGGCCATGGCGGAATTGACTGCCGACGAGCGGCGCTCGGTTATCGATATCACAGCGAAACGATACATCGAAGATCAGAGCCTTGCCGCGAAGGATGCGGCGTTGGCCAATCAGGAACGAAAGGTTGCGCAGAAAGTATCTGAAGTCGATGCGAAGATTGAGGCCCTGGAGTCTGACCGGCAGGCGCTCGCAACCAAGATCACGGAACTTGAAGTGGCCCAGAGCAAGGCCAACACCCTTATCAAGGAGTTGGAGGCAAAGATAGAGGAGCAGACGCTGGACAGTGCCCATGTCGAAGCCGAGATCACCCGACAGCAGTTGATCACGCAGAAGGCCGAACTCGATGTCATCGAGACCGGCATCCGGGCGCTGGAGATCCAGGCGCAGATTGCAGATGCCGCCTACAGACTGGCCGCTGTTGGCGTCCGGAAAACAGAACTGGAAGCCGATATTGGCCGGATTACCCTGGACATCGCGGAGGTAGAGGCCCGGAAGGCTACACTCCAGTCAGACATTGGACGCATTGAATTCGATACCGCAGAAGTGGACGTTCAGTTGGCGGGGTTGGATTCAGACATTGACCGCCTTGAGCTGGAAACGGCGGAAGTTGATATCAAAAAGGCGGGTTTGAATTCGGATATCAGCCGGCTGGGCTTGGACACCGCGGAAGTCGATGTCAAAAAGATCCTGCTTGAATCTGACATCGTTCGTACCGACTTCGATATCAGCGAGGTTGAAGTCAAGAAGACCATGCTGGAATCCGATATTGGCCGCCTCGATTTCGACTGCCAGGAGGTCGATGTCCGCAAGACTGGCTTGGAGGCAGACATCGGTAGGATTGCCCTGGACACTGCGGAGGTCCCTATCAGGGTGGCACAGACAGAGGCGGACACCGCCCGGCTGAAGGCCCAAAAAGAAGCCGAGTCCCTTGTCGAGTCGGAGCTTGCGGTCGCCCAGGCCGAGACCACCGCCTATGCCCAGGAAACAGAACTCCTGAAAGAGAAAGGCCCCCTTATCGATCAGCGGATTGAAGCCGCCGAAGTCGAGATTACCGATACGATCCCGAAACTCGCACAGGCCATCGAGGGTGAGAAGAACGCCGATCTCGCAAGCCAGGAGATGAGGAATCAGCACGCTGTTGCCGAGTACGAAAACCGTCACCTGAGTTACGACGAAAAGGCGAAAACGTCGGACGCCATCACGGCCCTGGAAACGGCCAACCATATCATTGAAGCGAACATGATCGAGAAGAATGCAGACAACAGAGCGGCTTACGACGAGGCTCGTGTATGGGCAAATGCGGAGAAGATCGCCGGAGCGGAAAAGGCGGCAGAGATCATGAGAAAGGCGAATATCGTGAATACCCTGACGCACCAGATAGGGGCAGCCAAGTAATGGATTTAACGGAAGTTCAAGAGCGAATACAGGAACTCGCGAAGCGGAGCACCCGTGAGCGCACACTTGCAGGGAACCAGGTCGGCTCCGCGGTGGGGTCTCCCGGCCAGGGGATGCAGAGACGCCTCCATGATATGTTTGCTGCGGTCTTGCCCGAGTATGATTTCAGCCGGTTGTTGGTCATGGATGTTGGGGACCGAACCCGAACCGGCCCGGATACCGGGTACGACGTGAAGCTCTCCCTCCCGGTCGCGTCCGACATCTGGTATCTGGCCATCGGTGCATCGATCCTCCCGTTCCGAGGGGAGAACTATCAGGGAAACGCGGAGAAGATCCTCGGCTTCCTTGCAAAGTATCTGACCCGGCTCGACAACATCAAACCATTAAAGAGCCTCCAGAGCTACGAAGACATCCATGCCTATTTCAACGCGCATGAGATGCGAACCGGCTTTGATGCGGATCATGCTCCCCCGGTCATCCGGGAGATGCGGTTTGAGACGTGGATGCTCAACCGCAATACCGAGTTCCCGTCTAAGGGTCCGAAAGCATCGGTCGAGGAAGGCGTCAAAAGTAAATCGGAAGCAAGCCTGGGACAGCTTTATAGCGGGCTCTTGTCGTTTCCCGTGGGGCCGCTGGGTGTCATGGAGGTCCTGTCCGTCTTCTCCGAAAGCATGGACGACATGCTGACGAACGAGGTCCCTTTCACCCCGGACGGAACAGTAAGGATTGAAAACCCGGAAGGGTGGAAATGCGTAACGGACCAGCCTCTCGATGGGCTCATGTCCCCCATGACGGACGTAAAGGGAGATTGTCCGGGGGTGCATCTCGTCAACAAGGGCTATCTCATAGAGAGCCGTGATGCCGAATACCCCGCGGAGCCGTTTGCGGGGTACGACAAGATACTCCCGTTCCATTCGTTTCGATACTACCTGCGCCGGGACGCAAAGTGGCCGCTGCCGGGCGAGTTCATTGGACTGCTGGCAAAGCCGTGGCCAGCCCATGTGTGGTGGTTCCAGAAAACATCCCCCCTCCTCTACTCGGGCAACTGGTTCGAGACCAACCACTATACATCCGGGGTCGTCACGGAGATCCTACAACCCCCCGAAGGTTCGTTCGGGCTGGCTTATAGGTGCGTTGTAAGAGGGGTGGAGGTCTGCGTCTCAGCCTCTGATTTTTACGAGTACCGCGTGGGGGACCGCGTGTCGATCTTGCGGATCAACGATCTTGACCGATTCCTGGATCAGACGAAGGGGAACTTCAAGTGGAAAGAGATGGAGGACCTGATCGCCCGCGAGAAGATGGAGAAGGAGACCCCATCCAATCAGGCATACGTGGTCAATCCGAAAATGCTGATTTTACCAATGTCGTTTTATAAACCGTAACCGATAGGAGGCGCGACCATGAACTTCGATGACATTTTAGGAAAACTGATGCCGCTGTTCGAGCAGAAGATGGCCTTCAACATGGAGATGAGCAAACGGGCCATGTCGCTCGAAGAAAAGAATGAGGCGAATAAGACGGATCTTGAGTACCGGAAACTCGAAGCTCAGATCACGGGAGACAAGGACAAACTGAAATGGGAGAAGGAAAAGCTGACGACCGCGATCAAGGGCGATTATGATCTTCAGACGCTCAAAAATAGCGGGATGCTTGATCAGAAGCGCCTTGAAGGGCTCGACGCGAAAGACAAACAGAAGATCATGGAGGAAGGCGCAAACAGCAGGGCGAAGCTCAGCGCCGACACCGAGACGAACAAGACGAAACTCAATGCCGAGACCGAGACGACCAAGGCATACTTGACGACCCTGGGCACGATCCTCGGGCACGCACAGGAGGTCAGCCAAACGGGCGTTGACGGGGTTACGAAAACGAGCAAGCCGACAACAGAGGTCGGGAACGCGGCAAGGTCGCTCATGGAGCAAACCGGGCTCGCGAGGCCAGCCGCAACGCCCCAGAGCAGGAATGTGGCCGGCGAAGCGGAATTCGCTGTCGGGGTTCTCAGAGAACACGAAAAGGCTGGGACCCCTGACGCAGCACGGAACTATTTGAATGCCCTTCCCGCTGACACCAGACAGGCGGCACTGGCGCTCCTGAACCCAGGGGCCGCAGCTACTCCGGCGGCGGGAGTAGCGCCCGTCACTCCGGCCCCCGGCGTAAGACCGCTCGTCTCGCAGGTTCAGCCCGCCGCCCAGGCTCCACCAGTAAGGCCAGAAATGGAAGTCGTGGACCGGCATAACCGTGACAACCCCCTGGGTGGACCGAATCCATTCCCTGGTTCTCCGATCGTGGGGGCTACGGTCGCCGAGCGAGGACCCCTGACATCAAACCTGATGTCCCCGAGTGCGATGGGGCAAAGAGCATTGGGGGTTTTCAATACCCCAGCGCAGGTAGCGCAGGCGAATGATCCGGCAAGGGCCGTCGCGATCCAGAAGCAAGCCGATGCCGACGAGGAGGCACGGAAACGTCGCGTCGCAGTCCGGCAAGCAAGGGGGCTTACTTCCATAGGGTTTTAACGCCAATTAACATCGGCAAGAGGTAGTGTAAATGGAGCTGAATCCGTCCGCAAGAAGTCCACTGTCGCTGTCCCAGTCCTTCTACGATGACATCACGAAGGATATTCCTTCTCCTGTCTCGAAGGATTTCTATGACGCTGTCTCAAAACCGGCAGAGGTAAAGCAGGCACCAGCGGCCCCGGCCCGCTACGAGCTGGCGTCACCGGGGGAGATCGCCGAGACTGTCGGCGCGGTCGGCGAGGCGGTGATCAGAACCCCCTTGCAGATTGCCGGGGCAACCGCGAGCGCGATCCGGGGCGGATCACGAGAGGCTGTGGCCGACAAAGACTCTTTCCTGACGAGGATCATCGACAGGGCCAACAAGGACGCCGAGGATTTCCAGAAGAAATACGCCGATAACAAGGTGGTCATCGCACCGCTCACGAAACTCGGCCTTCCTGACGACATCACCACGGGGACGATCACGAGATTTCCCCAGCAGGCGGCATTTTCGGTGGTAAGCGCAGGCGCCGGCCTCGGTGCGGGCGTAGCAGCAGCAACTGCAGCGGCGCCTACCAGCCCCGTGGGCTCGTTTGTCGCGGGTCGGGCGGCAGGCATGGCGGCATCGGGTGGAGCTGCGTACCGGATGCAGAAGGATAACTCAACGAAAGACCTTTACGATAAACTCAATGAAACCAGCATGAAAACGGCTGGTCGGGTTCTGACCCCGGAAGAATGGAAGACAGCCTATGACAAAAATGAGGGATCCCTGATCGAGCAGGGCATCTCTGAAGCAATCCCGGAAGCCATCGGGAACCTGATCGGATTCGAGCTGTTTTTCGGAGCGGCCAAGAATGCCTTCGGCAAGCAGCTCGCGAAGACGACTATCGGGAAGGCCCTCGACAAATACGGTGCGGGGGCTGCCGGAAAGATGTTGGCAGAACAGGCGACCGAGCAGACCACGGAGACCTGGACCCAGCAGTGGCAGCACAACATCGACGTGGAGATGGGCCTGAATCCCGGCGCGACAAAGCGCTCATGGACCAGCTTCGACGACCTGAGACAGTCCAATAAGGAAGTTTTCGCCGACATCCTCCTGCTCACTACGGTCATGGGCGGCGCGGCGCTCACGGGCGAGCACGTCAAGGAAAAGATGGACACGAAGGCATCGGCCCAGCTTGTTAAGGACGTTGTCGCCGAGAACAGATTCGACTCGATCCCCAATGAATTCCTCCCGGCCATGTACGAGCACGCCCAGGAATTGTCGGATAAAAGACCAACGGATAAGTCCCTGGCCACGGCAAGAGACGCCTTCGCGACCGAGATGGAAAAGCGCGGCATAGACTTCGATATGACAAGTAAGTTCAAGGAATACTTTAAGCTTGACGCCGTGGTGAAATCGGAGGAGGCCACCGGCGAGGACGTCGCAAGATGGGCCTCTCTGCGGGACGAATTCAAGGAAAAAAACATCAGCCCGGATCTCTACCAGCAGTATTTGGCCTACCAGTCGGACATCAATAAAGCCTACGGACTGACGAAACTCATCTCGACCGGCAAGGCGAGAGAACCCCAGCGGAAAGAGTTCAACCGGCTGACAGATGCAATAGCCGCCAAGGCCACTACGTTCGGGTTTCCAGAAGAAGTTCTCGATACTGCCGGTGTCGGGAAGGGTGGTGTGGTCAGTAAGCCCATGGGGCCAGCCAAGGGCGCTGCGAGGGACATTCTCCTGGAAGGTGAGCCGAAAGCCAAGCGGAAGAACCTGACGGCGACGGATATCTTGATGGAGGGAGATGTCAACATCCAGACCGAAGAGGATATCACCCCCGAGACGCTGGCTGAAATCGACAAAAAATTGAAGATCGCGGGCACGGGCGGCGCGAGAGGACCGCTGAATGTGACCGGGGAAACTCCGGGAAAGATCCTGGACATCACGAAAGAGGTCAAGACCCAGGATAAAAAGACGTTCGATCTCTGGGACACCCAGGAAACCGGGACCCCGCCTTTCGTTCGGACGAAGGTGGCGAGCCTATTCGCGGAAGGCGGCACTGCGGCGGTCCTTGATGAATACCGGGGCGAAGATACTGTCAGCGCTTACGCCCGGTATCGGCTCGGGATGTTGGAGAAAACCGTCGTGGATAAGAAGGCCGCCGAAGAGCCCGCGGCCCAAGGTGCAGCGCAAGAAACAGGCTTAGCGAACCAGATCGCAACCGGCAATTTGGTGGAAGACTTTACGTTTCCCGAACATTATTCTCCTATGGACCTGGGTGGGCTTTGGGATGAACTTTATACGGTAAGCGAGGATATTACGGCCAAGAATAAACCAACCATCGACGCCCTTGCCAAGGAACGGGACGTACTGAAATCGGACCGCAGTAAAGAAGCGGTTGCCCGGAAGAAGCAGATCGATGAAGAGATCGGGAATCTTCGGGTGGAATCGCAGATTGTCACCCGCCATGCGGAAATTGCCTGGCAGTATGCACAGGAGGATCTGGCCCGGAAAGTCGTAGCAAAGTTGAAAGCAGAAGGAATTGAGGCCGACCAGGATTCGGTCTATGACGCCATCGCTACCTTGGCGGACGGACGTATGAATGAACAGGGTTGGCAGCGGCCTTTACTGCAACAAGTGATTGATTCGGTAAAAGGAGAGGAAGCACCCGCACCAAAGTCGGCACGAGAAAAATCGGATGAAGAGGTCAAACAATACCGGGATGCAGGACATAATATCAACGATAACGGCGTCTATAATGAACCGGAAAAGATCTCAATCCCATTCAGTAAGTCATCCGGAAGGGAGGGCAGCATCCGCATAGCGGAAGGCCCTGACGGGAAATTCCGCATTGGCGTCAATATCTCGAAAAAATATGGCGACTACGAGGGGAGCGGAAATGCCCCAGGTATCGACGGCACGCAATACGATACGCGAGCCGAGGCGATCAAAGCCGGCATTGACATAATAAGGAGCCGTACAAAAGCAGACGACCCCAAAGGGAAAGCCGCCTTGGCAGAATTGGCAAAGTTCGAGAAAGAGCAATCCACCGAGATCAAAGCCGCGGGCACGGGCGGCGCAAGAGGACCGGCACCCGTAATCACGGAGACGGTACCGTCTTATGCGGAAAGGATGAAGAACGCAAAGTCTGCCGACGAGGGCAGATCGCTGATTTCTCAATATCAAGAAGAATTTGCATCTATCGAACGGAAAGCTGGCCTCAAGCATTCGATCGGGAAAGGTGGCGGCGGCTTAGGCTCACGCGGGTATAGCACGCTCAGGCCGGCAGAGAAGAGCGACATTCTGAAGCGGGTAACTGAAAAAGACAAGGCGCTGGGACAGAGGTTAATGTCTCTGATTGCGGACATAGACGCAGCGGAACCACATTGGAAAAACCTACTGAAGGGAGAGCAGGAGGAGAGACATCCCGGTCTTTCTCAGCAACCCGCGGAGATCAAAGCGGCTGGTACCGGCGGCGCGAGAGGCCCGAAACCGGAAATCGTCAAGGCCCCCGAAGCTGGGAAGGCAGCAAAGCCAGTTCCTACCGCGGCAGAGGTAAAGTCCAAGGAGGAAGAGGGTAAGTCCCGGATCATCAAGAAGTATCTGCTCGAACACCTTGACGAGGCCATAGCTGCCCGGACCGCTTACGAGAACAACAAGACCGAGGACGCCGGACCCATCCACGTCATCATCGATGTTCCCATGGACGGAAAGTTCAGGATATTGAACACGAAAGAGAACCTGGAGAAGTTCAAAAAGAAAGTGGCGGGAATGAAGGTAACGGCGGCGCTGAATAAACTCCCGCAGCACTCCGGCAAACCTGTGGGCAAGTCCACGGATCTGATCACCAAGGAGGCAGAGGCGGAGGTCGCTGATTACTGGACGAAAAGGAATGAGTTCAAGACCCGGTATGAAGGGGTCCCGGCAGAGATCGAAGCTGCCCAGGCCCGTCTCGAACGCTACTACGAGATCCAGCGCAAGGTTGATGCCAAAGAGATCACCCTGAAGCAGCTCGGGGAGGATGCAAAGGCAGCCGCAAGTAAAGAATCGGCGGGTACTGAAGCATGGAGAGATTCATGGTTCGGGAAGACCCCGACTTACGCTGACCTGACGGGCCGGATCAAAGAAATCGAGAAAGAAATAAAATCCTTACGGGAGAGGATTCCGAACCTGCAGGCACGCATCAGAGAATTTTACCCCGGCCTCGCGAAAGAGATGTTCGAGGGGAAGGCCACGGAAGAGGCCAAGGCCCCGGAAAAGATCAAAGCCGCTGGCACGGGCGGGAAGAGGGGGCCGAAGGAGGAAAAAGAGAGCACCGCTTCTGGCAACGAACAGGCCGAAATAAGCGACCGGCTCAGGGCGCAGAATGCGCGAGAAGCAGAATTTGAATACCAGAAAAAGCGCACAGCCCTATTGGAGGGTGCGGACAAGGTTTCGCAGGCTGAAAATTTTTCATTGGAGGATGCCAAGAGATTTCTATCCGACCTCGATGCTGCCCCCGGCGATGATCCAAAAGCACGACAGGCCATACTCGACAAATATCCCGAACTGACAGAATTGACGAAACCAGAAGCCGCCAAGGCCGACATCATGAAGGAGATCTCCGAGATTTCCGATGAAGACCTCGACGCCATGCTTGACATGCCGGAAAAGAAAGAAACCGCCCCAAAGACGACAAACGAAGCTGTCAAGAACATATTTGCTGCCGCCAGGGATCGCGCTGCGGGAAAGATCCCCTCGGCAAAACCAGCCAAGGCCCTCGATGATATCCTGGCCGACGTTGCCAAGGAAGGTATCGAGGGTGCAGGAGAAGCCCTGAAGGGTCTTTATGAACTTTTCGGCGGGTCGTCCCTGAAGTCTTTCCCCGGCGGGTTTGATGAGGACACCTACGCAAAAGCGAAGCCCCATTTCGAGGCGGCGCTGGAGCACTTCATCCAGGTCGGCAAGGGGCTCCGGGAATTTGCCGCCACCATTGTGAAACAATTCGGCGATGCGATCCGGCCTTACATCAAGCAGTTCATTCAGGAAAAGAGGGATAAAAAAGAGATAGATCACCCCATCCGCGAAGCCTATCACGGGACGAGTTCTAAACTATTAGATGACATAAGGAAGAACGGGTTGAATAACCCTTACCTCGCAAAAACGAGAGAGCTTGCCCAATACTATGCAAAAGAGGCTGTTGACGAGCACGGGGGGGAGCCTGTTGTCCTCAGAGTGAGTGTGCCGGAATCTTCTCTCAGATATGACCGGGCGTCTATGGACGAACCCGTTAAAGCAGATCAGCAATCTCGGAACGCCGCATGGAACAAGGCTGCAAGCGAGCACCCGGAATGGGAAGAAAGCGGGACGGTGTCTATCCCGGAAGGAGGCTGGAAATACTCATGGGAGGGTGTGGGGTCTGTAAGGCACGAAGGAAATATCCTTCCGGAAGACATAGCGGAAGATGGTGAAGTGATCAACCTCGACGAAAACACCGGGGAAGGTGAGGGGGGAGCCCGGACGCGCCGGAAGTTGACCGAGCAGGAGAAGGCGGAGAAAAAAGCTAAGGAAGAGGCGGCCGCCGAAAAGAAGGCCCGGAAGTCCGCGATGGGCGAGTTCAAGAACGTCGGCTATGTCTATGATCCCGAGAAGCTGAACCAGAAGACAAAGGATAAAACGCCCAAGTCCGCGGCGAAGATCATCCTCGACGAGATGGTCCCTGGGAAGATATGGACAGCCGCTTTCGCAGAAGAAGCGACCCCTGGGACTGTGCGCCTGATGACGCAAATTCAGAAGTATTTCTTGACGTTCAAGGAATACCTTACCGAGAGCCGGGATCGGCTGCGTTACTCATCGGGGAAGAGCATAGACGATAAGATCGAGCACTGGCTCAATTATCGCGGCGGATCTATCGACATGCTCAAGCAGTGGGCAACTGAGTATGGGAAGACCATGCAGCCGGTCGTGGATGTTTTTAACGGGCAGACCAGCATCACGAATATCATCGGTCGGTTACAGGAGACCGTGCTGTTCGGAGCCCGAAAAGAAGATGGAACATTTCCCGATTATTCGGAAGCGAGAACACGCCTCTCCGGCCTTCTGAGTACCCGTGATTATGTCCAGCGGCCCAATTCTCTTTACAATTTCCTGACTGACTCCTGGCAGAGCCTCCTTGCCGACGAGAACGATATCCTGCTGTCGGAGATCGACATCAACAAGCGCGGGCGCAACAAGACAGTGGTTCGCTCCGGCTTGTCCGATTACCGGGAGGGCGTTGAACTGAAAAAGACGGAGGACTTTCAGGCTCCGTTCGGATTCAAGGGCGTCGGCTTCGGAGAAGAGGGGTGGATCAACCAGGAGGAGCGTAACCGCGTCATCCCAGCAGCGTATGATGCCTTCAAGGATCTGGCCGCGACTATCGGCGCACCCGATAACGGCATGAGCCTGGGCGGTGAACTTGCCGTGCAGTTTGCCAACCTGGGACACAAGGCGAAGGGCGCGGCGGCGGCATACTTCCCCACTGTCCAAACGATCAATTTCACCCGTGATAATGGCGACGGGACCATGGCTCACGAATGGGGGCATGGATTGCAGGACCTGGCCGCTGAGGATGCAAAAACCGAAATAGAAAAAGTTGTCAATACATTCCACCATGTCTATGACTTCGAGGCTGGGACCCGCCTGATTGACGACCTGCTTGCGAAGGATTCCATGTTTCTCAAGCGGATGGTGTCGTCGAAAAAGCAGCAGCGGATCGAGGCAGTAAAGAACGAAGTTACCAGCAGATTTGAGGATACGGTCAGGAAAGACACTGATTATTACAGCACCGCGCAGCAGATGGACCCTGACTATACCGCACGGGCGCAAGAGATGTGGGCAAGGGCATTCGAGGCATACATCTACGATACATTGCAAGGCAAGAACAATTACCTGGTCAACGATTTCGTCGCCGCCGGCAGGGTAGGTGGCAAGGCCGGCGTCGGGACAAGACTGGTTTATCCCGCGGGGAAGGAGCGCGAGACGTTCAATGCGACCATCAAGCATCTCCTTAATGGTCTGGTGTGGGATGAATCCGGAAAGCCGTCCCTCAAGGATGATTACATCTCCATCGAAAAAGCCAATGAATTGATGCTTCAGCTCCAGTTGAGATACCTTCTGGACCAAGTAGAGGCGCGATATACGGCGATCTGGGCGTCCGAACCATCCAAGGACGGCTATTACTGGTATCGCTATGACGATACATCTTTCGGACCGATGATGCAGCCGGACGGGTATGCTGGTCATGATAAGGGATATACATCGGAAGGGCAGAACGGAACGGGGGCGGTCGCCTACTTGACACAGCTCCATCCCGATGATATATTAGACTATAAGCTGTCAAACATCCAGTATGAGGGTGAAAACCCGGTTTATATTGCCAAAGAAAGGGGTGGCATCGATGTTGGTATTCAAGAGGATGGCACAGAGGCACTGGAAGAAGTACCTGCCCGCCCTGACAGCAGCCCTAATGAAGGAGGGGACGTTCGATCAGGAGACCGAGGCAGCGGCGGAAGCGGCTTGCCTGGAACTCGGGAATCTGGTAAGCAGAGGGGCGCAGATGGAAGCGTCGAAGGAGATAGTACTGAAGGAGTACATCCTTCTCCCGCCGGAAACTACCGAATAACCGATCTCACCTTAAACGATCCGAAATCAGTACCCGTTCGGTTCGGCCTGAATTTATCTGCTGTCAAAGTACTCAACCTCGTAGAATCTGAAAACCGCACTCCGACGGATGCTGAAAAAGATATCCTGGCTCAGTATAGCGGCTGGGGCGGCATGTCGGAGCTGTTTGCCTACGAACCCACCGCGGCATGGGCGGGCAAGGCCGAACTGCTCAAGGCGGAACTCAACGATGACGAGGTCCGTGACGCAGCGTCGTCTTCAACATCAGCCTACTATACCCCCGTACCCGTTGGCACATTTATGTGGAAGCTGGCGCAGCGCCTTGGTTTCACGAATGGTGTCGTGCTTGATCCTGCCACTGGAGCGAACGGTCTCTTTCTGGGGACCATGCCGAGCGACCTCGCCCAGGGGACGGCGTTGCAGGGGATCGAAATGGACGGGGTGAGCGCCCGCATTGCAACGCAACTCTACGGGCTGGCCTCCATCGAAACCAAGTCATTCCAGGACGTGAAGAAACCAAACAATCGGTTCGATCTGACCATCACCAATGTCCCGTTCGAGAATTTCTCCCCTTCGGATCTGAAACACAACAAGGGCGGGTATCGGCTCCATAACTATTTCATCAACAAGATGCTCAACCTGACCGCACCGGGCGCGTTGAGCATGATGATCACCACTTCAAATACCCTGGATGCCGTCGGCGCCCACCTGACAGAATTCGCGGGGAAGGCTCAACTCGTGGGGGCGATCCGGCTTCCTTCCGGGATTTACAGCGCCACGCAAGTAGCGACCGATATCCTGGTGTTCCGCAAGAATATCGAGGGGGGGAAGTTCGTGGGAGTCCCCGCCGAGGAATGGACGACCGCGGGGACAGACGAATCAACCGGGTTGACCATCAATAATTATTTCCTCAAGCACCCGGAGATGGTTGCGGGAAAACTGGAAAAAATCACCGGCAGGTATGGGAACGAGGGGCTTCGGGTAGCTCCCGAGGGCGATTTGCAGTCCAACCTGGAAAGGCTTGCCGCCGCATTCCCGGACAAGATCGTCGAGCGGGAGGCCGTCAAGGAAGCCAAGTCGATCGATGACATTATCTCCGCGCCCGGAACCATCAAAGAGGGGGGAGCATACATCAATGATAAGGGCGAGGTTTGTGTCAAGGAAGATTCCGAGGAATTAAAACTGCCTGTCGCAACGGCCAGCGAACAGAAAAAGGCCGAGGTTGTACGCCTCTATGTTCGTGTTCTGGATCAAATCCGGACATTGCTGAGGGCGCAAAAGACCGAGACGGACGCCAAGGTCATCAAGGAAGAGCAGGTCAAACTCAAAAAGTGGTACGACCTGTTTGTTAAGAAGTTCGGCCCGGTCAACGATCCCAAGAACCGTGGCGTGTATGTTGACTATACGGATTCCGCGTGGGTTTTGGCACTGGAAGAGCACGACCCAGACACAAATAAAGTCACCAAGCTTGCGGACATATTCACCAAAAACATAACAGCTTTTGCCGCCCGGCCTGACAGGGCGGACACCGATCATGACGCCCTGGCGATGGCCCTCGACGAATTCGGGTATCCCAACCTCGAATACATGGCGAGGCTGCGGAGCTCGGATGTCGATTCTGTCAGGGCCGGGGTTGCCGACAAGATCGTCGAAAACCCCGAAACCGGCTTCCTTGAAACGATAGACGAATACCTGTCCGGCAACGTGAAGCGGAAGCTGACCGTCGCCCGGGAGATGGTGGCGTCCAGCCCTGAATATGCCCGCAACGTGGCACTGCTTGAGGCGGCGCAGCCGGCGGAGATTTCCCAGCACAGAATCACCGCGCGCATCGGCGCGTCGTGGATTGACCCCGCGCACCTGGCGGAGTTTGTACGAGACAAGATGGCACTGAGGCACGGTCTCCATGCAATCTTTAATTTCAGCCCGGTAAGCAACGAGTGGTCCATGTCGTTCGGCGGGGAAGAGCATTACCGGGGACGCGGCAAGGGGGTTGGAGAAAATAAGGCCGAAGTGCAGCGGCAGATAGCCGCGGCAAAGCGGAGCGTTGAGGCGACGACGGTGTGGGGCACCCAGCGCATGGATTTCTTTGAGCTCATGAAGTGCGCCTTGATGGGGAAGCGTCCGCAAGTCACCTTTACCGTCGATAGAAAACAGTACCTTGACGAGGTTGCGACCCAGGCCGCCGAAGTAAAGCTCCAGGACATCCAGTCGGAATTTGGGCGATGGCTGTTTGCTGAAGCAGGACGGTCGGATGAGGCCGTCAAGCGTTTCAATGATCTGATCAATACCTCCGTTCCCATGAATGCAGACGGCTCCCACCTTACCTTCCCGGGCAAGGGAATGTGGATGTTGACGCCAAAAGAAAAGGAAGCCCTTGGGGTCACTGACGCGCTGACGTTTTACCCGCATCAGATGAATGCGGCATGGAAATACTTGAAAAACGGGAACCTGTATCTGGGGCATGAAGTCGGGACGGGCAAGACTGTGACAATGGCCCTGATCGCCATGGAGGCGAAAAGGCTTCGGGGCAAGAAAAAGGTTCTTTACGTCACCCTAAATGATTCCACTATGGGGCAGGCGGTTCAGGAAATCAAGAACCTCTACCCGATGGCAAACATCTTGCCTGTGCGCGTTTCTACCAATGAACAGCGCAAGCAGCGGTCGCTTCAGAAGATCGCCCTGAATGATTTCGACATAGCGATCATGAGGCAGCAGGACCTTGACCGGATCGGCCTGTCGCCGGAGTCGGAGCGGGTGTTCATCGAAGAGGAGCTCCTGGAGCTGCGGGAAATTCTCGAAGAGGCCAAGAAGGAGGGGGCGCGAATTCTGGAGCAGGACATCCAGGTCCAAATTCACGCCTTGGAGGCGAAGCTCAGTGCGCCGGGTGTCCATGACGAAGCGAAGAGAAAGAACCTTTTCTTCGACGACCTGGGGATCGACCTCATGATCGTGGACGAAGCCCACAAATACAAGAACATCCCGTATGCCACCCGGCTGACCCGCATTACCGGCTTGAACCCGACGGGAAGCCCGACCGCGAAGGACTTCTTCCGCAAGACGCAGTACCTGAATGCCCAGTTCCCCAAAAAGGATGGGATCGTCCTGGCGTCCGGAACGGCTTTGTCGAACTCCATCGCGGAGATGTACAACATTCAGCGGATGCTTCAGCCCCAGGAGGTAAAGAGGCAAGGGGTGTGGTCTTTCGACCGCTGGATTGCCAACTTTGGCGACATGGGGTCACAGTTGGAATGGGACGGCGCCCGCGGGCAGTACAAGGTCATCACAACGAACCGCCGGATCGTCAATGCCGGGCGGCTCCTGGCGACGGCATATCAGAATGTCGATAGCGTCCGGGCGAAGGATACGCCTGTCAAAAGGCCGATCATCCGTGGGGGTGAACCGCAACGGGTAAAGGTGCAGCCCAACCAGTATGTCGAGGATTATAAGCAGATCGTTCTGGAGCGATGTGCCGCAATCGAGGCGGATCCGAAAAATGCCGAATACGAGGGCGTCCCCGACAACATGCTCCGGATCATCTCCAATATGAGCAAGGTGGCTATCGATCAGCGTCTTGATCACCACTATGCCAACACGGAGATGCAGCAGGATTCAAAGATCGCCACGGCGTCGAAGATCATGTATCGGCGGTGGCAAGAAGAGGCAAAGCACAAGGGCGTCCAGCTTGTCTTCGCAGACCTGGGGATCCCCGGCAAATACTCGGACAAATTCAAGTATAAGACTGAAGATGAAACCTCTCAGTTGGCCCCGGAAGATCTGGCGATTTACAATGAAGAGATGTTTGAGCACGAAAGCGCGTCTACCGGGTTCAATACATACGAGGGCCTGAAGAAGGAACTGGTCAAACTGGGGATTCCTGAAAATCAGATCGCCTTCATTCACGACGCCGACCATAGCAACAAGGAAAAGAAGGCGGCCAACCTGCGATCCCTCTTCAAGAAGGTCAACGCCGGCGACATTCGCGTTCTGATCGGGTCCACGAGCAAGGCGGGCACGGGGGTCAACATCCAGGGCCGCGTGTCGGACATCCATCACCTTGACGTATGGTGGAACTACTCGGCGTGGGAGCAGCGCAACGGGCGTGGCATCCGGGCAGGGAATCTTTATGCCAGAGACGGGATGCCGGGGACCTACATCTGGAATTACGTCACCGAGACAACGGTGGACGCTACCCGCTGGGACAAGGTATTTGCCAAGGGTAAGGTCCTGAATGCCGTGCTGGGTGGAGACGTCAACCTCGACGTGATCGAGGACATCAGCGACGAGACCATGAGCGCGAAGATGATGGCGGCTGAAGCATCCGGCGATCCGCTCATGTCCACCCAGGCGACACTTCTTCAGAAGGTGCAGGGGCTTCGGTTCGAGCAGGCCGCCCATCTCGACGTTGTCCGTCGATCGAGAATGGATCTGGCCGCTATCCCCGGGCGGATTGAAGCACTGGAGAAATGTATCACCGATTACCAGCGCAGTCGCAGCGTTATGGGCAAGGTGACGGCGGTACGGTTCATCGGCGACGACCGGACCCTGGTGCTGGAGAAGCACGGGAAGGAGATCTCCGAGGCGCTTGAAAAGGCAGTCATGGTGGACACCCATTCGTGGACGGAGAACAAAAAGGCTGCCTTGTTGGTATTCGGCAGCCACACGGAGACGGAAGTTACCGAAGAGGTAGAAGGGAAAGACGGGGAGAAAAAGGAAAAGAAGGTTAAAAAATACACCTTTGTCCCGCTCCCAGCCAAGGCCGATATCACGGGAAAAGAAAGAGACCCCTATGGGCGACGGCTCTTGATATCCGGAAGCATCCTCAGCAGCGACCGGAATTTGGCCGACATCCAGGCAAAACAAGGGAAAGAGGGAATCGTTACCACAGCCGATATCAAGGCTAATGTCTCCCGGACTGTGACAGAATACCTTTCCTACCTGAACCACAGTGAGGAGTCGGCAAAGGACGCCATCGCGGAACTCAATGCCAACGCGCCGAAATTACAGAGTGTCATAGACACCCCCTGGGCAAAAGTGGACGAGCTCGCGACCAACGACAAAGAACTGCGCGAAGTCGAGGCGCAAATGGCCGCACGAGGGGTTTCCGTCGGAGATCCCACCACCGGGATTCCAATCGATAAGTATAAGGGTGTTGTCCCCGTCCTTGAAGATGTGGCGGATAAAGACGGGTGGTCGTTTCATGACGGGATCGTGTACCCTCACCAGAATACGACGATTGGCGTCCGTGCCAAGACCGACCTCAGCCGTTTTCTAAAAAGCGGTAAGCTCAAACCCAGCATAGCATCCAGCTACAACGCTCCCGACGCCCTGAATGCTCTGGACGGAGGGAAACCCCGGTCGCCCGTAACGAAGCCAATAGCCTATACCGTGATCGACAACGTAACGAAGTTTTGGGTGCCCGCCGGAGCAACCTTTGTGACCGTTGATCCGGTTGAGTGGAACCTCCTGCAAAGGATAATCGGGAAGGAGGGGGCGTGGCATTATGAGGCTAGGGGTATGGGCGAGAGGTTCCTGATCCACGTTACCGAGACGGGGGAGAGGGACGCATTTATCAACGCGAAACAGGAATCCTATGTGCCCCAGGGCGTCAAGGACATCGATGAAAAGGCCATGAAGGCGGTCTCTGCGACGGGGGGACCCCAGTACGCTGTCGGAGAGGAAGGCGCAACCGGGGGCGGCAGAATGGACCTCAAGACGGTTCAGTCCCTCTTCCCTGGACAGCAGGTCGCGCAAGACGGCGACAACTTCACTGTCACTCTGAAGAACGGGGCACAGGCGACTATCTACGGCGTCGCCGAGATCACCCCGAATACCGTTTCCCTGAACGCGGGATACAAAAAGGGGTTGGCCGCCGGCCAGTTTATCGCCGGAGCGTTCGACGGTCTTGACGCGCAGGGTAGGGGAGTCATCCGGATCGTCCGGGAAAACGCGAAAGTCCCATGGACCGTTTCCCACGAATCCGTCCACTGGCTTGAAAAGCTGGGTGTCATTTCCGAATCGGACAAGGCGACCTTGAATGCCCGCATCCAGAAAGAAGGGAAATGGAACAAGGACCTGAGCCACGAGGAGAACCGGGCAAAGTGGCTTGCGGATTTCGCAAAGGGGCCACAGCCGAATCAGACGGTCCTCGCGCAGATTTGGCAGAAGATCCAGGACTTCATCAATCGGATCGTGGGAATCAGGACGGCAGGCATGATCGGGCGGGAACTCCAGTCCGGGAAGATATTCGAGAGGGAAACCCAGGAAACAAGCCAGGGAGAGGAGGCGTACGGCACTGGGAAATATGACAATTTCGGGGACACCGCCGTCACTGACTTCAGCGAAGACGAGGCATGGCATGACATCGCCTACCGGGAGCCTACAAAGAAGGCTATTGCCCGTCTCAATGCCTGGCTGAAGGACAATCGATACGCCACGATCAGGATGTACCACGGGACCGACGCCGGCATCCCGGTCATGAAGGAAGGTCTGAAGCCGACCAGCGCCAGGACTGCCAAGTCTCTGCAATCGTCTCACGGGACCGTCTCTCTCTCGCTCTTCCCCGGCATGGCCCATCAGTTCGGTAGGCTGGCCTATGCTGGGAAGGAGATCGCGATTTACCCGGTCGATGTCCTGGTGAAAAACCTTGTTCCTGACAATGACCAGCTCAGGAACAAGCGGCACTTTGGAGGCCGGACGGACCTCGGCGATACCTTGGCCGAAAGCATTGCAATCGGCCACGGCGCGAAGGTGAGGGGAGCAGTCCCCGTTGACTGGATACGCGCCGGTGAGGAAAAGTCCTCTGTAAAGGCGTATGACGAGGCACTTTCCGCCCACGCATACATCTCTCCGCGGGTGAAGCCATCCCTGAGCGCCCAAGAAAAGACCATCCGGGAAAATGCCTATGGAGTCAAAGGAATGGACCCGGTCGTGTTGGATAGCGTCGCCAAAGAAATGGCGGCACTCATCCCCGAAGAGGCGAGAAAAACGGCGATACTGGTCCCGATACCCGGACATACCGGGGATACGGCAGCGAACGTCGCCCTCGCGGAACGGATCGCAGCCATCACGGGTGGCAGGTTGGCAGACGTACTCAAGCGGGCGGCTGGACAAAGTCAGCGGGATGCTCGCGTAGCCGGGCGGCGGACCATGAAACCCGTCGAGTTCGGCATGGTCAGTACGGAAACACTCGACGGAGATAACGTCTTTTTCGTTGATAATGTGATTTCTTCGGGAGCAACGATCCGGGCAGCGCGTGATGCGGTAGGCGGCGGCAAGGGGCTGGTCTACGCAAAATCTAATCCAAAAGGTGAAAAGTATGCCATTGGAACCGCGGACCTGGAATTACCAAAGTGGCTCGGCGACAAGATCAAGCAGGCTTTCAGGAAGGATGCGGTCGCCTCGATTCTCACCGATGCCGGACCTATCCAATCCGGTCCGCTCGACGGCGGCTGCAGGGTGCTTGCCAGGGCCTTGAAGAGGATCGAGCCGAGCGGCAAGATCATCACCATCGAAGGGCAGCTCAAAGACGGGACGTGGCAGGCCGAGCACTATGGACTGGAGCTGGACGGGGGCATGATCGACGGTGGCGGGTATGCGGCATCTCGCGAGGCATGGGCGAAACGTTTCGCAAAGAACGAGAGTCTCGACAGGCCGTATCGGATTACCGAGGGGGAGGTCCAGAGCGAAGACGTTCCGCAGGATGCTGCAACCGAGAAGAAGCTGGCAGCCGCATTAGAGAAGGAGCTGGCCCAGGACGAAGCATACGGGGAGCCCCGCGAGAAGCAAGGAATTGCCGTCTACGAACATCTCCCGGTTTTCGCAATTACGGAAAAGGGGTTGACAAGAAAGCCACGCAGAGCGCTTAACAATAATCAAGAGGTATCCAATGGACAAGAAGTATCCGGAACCGCGGTGGTGCTGGCTGACAATGCCTCTGCCGCCGGACAGGGGGTCGATGATAAGCGGAAAATACCCGCCCCTGGAGGAAGGGTGCTTCCCTATGTACCCGAACGGGGTACTCTCCCCACCGTCAAAAGTGAACCCATCGGAACCTGGAAATCCTCACGCCGAACAATAACCACTTCTGAAGACGCCGCCGTTATTGCCCGTGATAACCTATTGCGTGATGCACAGGAAACCCTTGTCTCTATTGTCACCGACAAAAACGGAAAGATTCTGGCCGTCAATCAACACACCATAGGAGCTCCTGACCAGAGCGCCGTATATCCCTATTTTGCTGCCGGGCAGATATTAAATATTACAGGCGCTTCTAAGGTATGGCTTGTCCATAACCATCCTTCCGGACAAGCAAAATTGTCCGATGCAGACCTGAGCGTAAGCGCCAACATTGGCGATCTTATCGCGGACGCCGGGATCGAAAGTATGTCGATCATTGCGATCACGCCGTCGAGATATTCCGATAACAGGTGGTCCAGCGAACCCCTTCCGCCGAAAGAACCTGCGATTTACAAACTGCCCATACTGGGAAGAAAATTTGACCAGTCTCCGGAAGGTCTCGAAAGTATAGGAAGCCAAAATGAATTTGAGGAGTTTGGCCGTTTATATATGAAAGAGGGCGGGATGGTTCTGGTTTCCGCTCAGCGTCAACCCGTAGCATTAATCTCTATCGACGACTACTCGAAACTCCGTCCCCTTCACACGGAAATCCTGCGAGAAGCGGAAAAGAGAAACGCCGTAGACTTTATGATCTACGATGCCAAAAAGACATTGACGAAAGAGGATATTGATAACCTGCTTTATTTCGCGAAAAACACACAACTTTCATTCACGACTGTTCGGGATAAGGACGGAGACCACTACGAAAAGATTAAGGAGGTATTTGAGTCTGAAAAAAATATTAGGACCAAAAGGGTTTTTTATTCCGTCCAGAAGGACGCCATCGACAACGCTTCCATTTTCCCCGAAGTCAACGAACGCCTGAAGGCGGCCAAGGGGATCCAGTATGCCTCCCTGAAGGACAGGGCGAAGGATGCCCTCGTCACCGGCTGGGAACATTTCACCCGGCACTTCCAGCACCTTGAACCGGAAACAGACGGCGCGGTCATCGATGTCTTCCGCAAGTTCCAGGACGTTCCCGCGTGGGCGAAGGATGAAACCGTTCGGCAGCTCTCCGGCTTCATCGGACGACTCTCTCCCCAGGGCCGGGATGTGTTCACGATGAACATTCTTCTGCCGGACATGATCCGGGACATCGAAGATGGCACCCTGACCGTTGAAGATGAAGCCGGGCTTCCGTTCGGGTACAAAAACAGGGATCAGGTACAGCAGGATTACGACCACTTCCGGGCCATCGCCGAGGGGAGCACCGCGATAATGGAAGCCCTTGACAGGCGGAACGCCTTCATGGGCTCGCTGACCGACCAACTCATCCAGCACAAGCTGCTGAAGGAGGAGGCCGCCAACGACCCGGCAGCCTACTTCCATCACCAGGTCCTCGCCTACATGAACTACAAGGAGAATCCGAATTGGGGGATGTCTTCACAGGACGTTCGTACCCACCGAAAGGGCTGGCAGGTTGGACGGAAGGGCTCCCAGCTTGATTACAACACTGAGTATGTCGAATCCGAGTTCGAGATTATTTCTCAGGCATTGACTCAGATCGAGACGGTCAAGTCTCTAAAGGAGATCGAGCGCCTGGCAGATATCAAGCCGCAACTGGAGGCCGAAGCCAAAGACCAGAACATGGCGACCTTCTACCGGAAGACCAACGAGGAGGGCGGAGACCCACTGGCGGACCATCCGGACCCGCTTCTGCCCTTCCGGGTGAAGATTGCGATGGGATTCCAGAAACTCGCGAAACTGTTCACTTCCGAGAACGACATGGGCTCCCTGCCGATGGAGTTTGACGATGTCATCGAGCACATCGTTGACCAGGAGGAGCAGCGCCGGGCGGCAAAGGAAGACGAGATCGAATTTGACCCCGTTCCTCACCCCCGGATGTTCGCCCTGCTGAACTACTTGATCAACCATGAGGGGCCGGGTTCTATGCCGGCGGCCATGATTTTCAAGGCGATCGCAGCGAGGAACGCCTTCATCAAGCAGATCGTCGGCAAGGATTGGGTCACGTACCGCGATATGATCCCCGAGGGGTACGTCGCCCATAAACCTGAAACCGGGAGCACGTTCTATTTCACAAACAGCATTGCAGACCAGGCGCTTAACCAGGTGTTGGCCGGACACAAGAACCTTCCGGAAGCCGTGCGGCAAGTCCTGGCGAGGGGCCGCGATGAAGAATGGGTTGTGAAGGAAGGGATCTCCAAGACCCTGAACGAATTCAGGCCGGCCATGTCGGATTCGCTCCCGGCGAAGATGTCGAAAAGTATGCTGACGGCCTGGAAACAGTGGATTCTTATGAACCCTTTCCGGGTCATCAAATACAACATCAACAATATGTCGGGCGACCTCGACATCGCCCTCGCCTACGACCCGAAGATCATCACGGGTTATTTCTCGCAAGCCTTCAAGGACCTATGGGCGGCGTCCCAGGGGAAGGCATCCGAGGCTTTGATGGACGAGCTGTCTGGGCTGACCAAGCGCGGTGTTGTCGGGTCCGGCATGACGGCGATGGATATCCCCGAACTGGGGGATGTCAAATCTGTCAAGGGCCTCGTGGACTTCTTCGACGGCAAGAGCAAGAACGCCCTGTCCCGGTGGTGGACGATGAGCAAGAAGCTCTCGACCTTGCGGGAAAACATCCTGCGGCTGGCGGCGAATCGGTATTTCCTGGACCGACTGGCGAAAGGAGATATCGTCTATGGAGCCTCGCGCAAGGAAGAGGTTGACGCCATTGAGAACCGAGACGACAAGGCCGCAAAGCTGGCGCGAGAACTGATCGGCGACTACGGCAATATCAGCCATGCCGGACAGTATATCCGGGAGCGGATGATCCCCTTCTACTCCTGGCTTGAGATAAACGCGCCCCGGTACGTCCGGTTATTCAGAAGCCTGAAGGATGAAGGCGGCGGTGGTATCGGCGCCATGGGCGGCGTCCTGGCCTGGAAGACGACAAAACTTGCCGTCAAAGCCTCCGCCCTCATGGGGCTGGTCATGTTGTGGAACGCGGCGTTCTTCCCCGATGAAGAGGATGAGCTGCAAGAGGCCGGGCGAGAACAGCTTCACATGATCCTGGGGCGGCGGGCTGATGGCTCCATCATCACCCTCAGATTCCAGGGCGCCCTATCGGATGCCCTCTCGTGGTTCGGGATGGGCAACCCCGTCGAGCAGGCCAAGAAGGTTGTCAGCGGGACAAAGGGCGCCGGCGACCTGGCGAAGGAAGTAGTCAAAGCCGCGCCTCTAAGGCTCTTCCAGGGATTCAGGCCGGAGCCGAAGCTGCTATACGAGACCCTGTCCGGGCAGAGTTTCTTCCCGGATCCGATGCACCCGCGACCGATCCGCGACACGGCGGAGCATATCCTTCGGACTTTCTCCCTGGACCGGATCTACAATCAGGCGTCGGGGAAGCCAAAGCAGGGCGGCACCTGGGCGACTCAGATGTATCGAGACATCCAAAGCCTGGCCCTCACCGAAGCAGATCCAGGTGAGCAGGCATACTACACCAGCCGGAAATATATCTTTGACTGGCTGGACAAGCAGGGGAAGGAAAAGCCCGCGGCCATGCCGACAAACCGGAGCAATTCCCTCTACTATTACAAGCAGGCGTTGAAATTCGGTGATTTTGGCGCAGCGGAGAAGTATCTCAAGAAGTACCAGGACATGGGCGGGAAGTTGCACGATGTCCAAGGGAGCATCAGGCGGGTTCACCCACTGGCGTCTTTGAGGTTGGCCGACCGGTATAAGTTCAAGGCGTCCCTGTCGCCGGAGCAGCAGGAGACGCTATCCGTGGCCACCGCCTGGTACAAGAAACATTATGTCGATACTTACAGAGAACAAAGGACATGCTTGAATGCTATGCCAAATACACTGTGAAGGAGAATGGCTGTGAAGAGAGCTAATTGGATGAAATCTGCGGTGCTCCTGATCTTCGTCTTTGCGGCATCGGCTGTGTATGCTGCGGCGATTAGCGGGATTGCCCAAGCTGCACCGGATTTAACGTGGCCTCTTCTGTTCAATGGAATTGCGCCAGGAGCGATCCTCGCATTTGTCGGGAAAAGGTACATCGACAAGCAGGATAAGACCAACAAGGAACTGATAACGTCAAAGAACGATCACACAACGCGACTCGGCGAGATCGAAATGATCCACCAGCTAAGGGGCTGCGATCAACCGGATAAGATGTTACGTGGACGGCGAAAGGAGGACGTATGACAACCTTTTTGGGAAAGGTAAAGCGGATCAGGACGGAGCTGACCCTGCTTTTGGTGCTGGCAATCGCGATTGCATTCATCCCCTCGGAGGCCCGGCTTGGGCTCTTGGGGCTCTTCATCACGAAGGGGATGTTTGTGACGATGGGCGTTCTTTATGCTCATGCCTCCCGGAAGTTCCTGTTCCCCTATCTTGACATGGAGGGCCTCATCACAGAGCATCACTGGGGGGGCGTGGCGTTCTTGACTGCCTATTACGGAGTGGTGATATGGGCTTTCGCTGTTGGTGGCTGATCCTTCTCCTTGTCGCCGTACCCGCGCACGCCCTTGATCGGTGTGAGGCGCACATCAAAGATGTCCGGGTCGAGCACACGAAGTATTTCGGGATTCAGTTTCCGTACTGGTATGGCATCGGACAGCTCAAGGCAGAGTCGGCATGTCGGACAAACATTACCGCTTTCGATGCTGGCCAGGGGATTGCTCAGTTCATGCCGAAGACCTCTCAGTATATTCAATCGCTGATGGGGGAAGCTCTCGATCCGTACAATCCGCGCCATGCGATCCGGATGCAGGCGTTTTACATGAACCAGATTCACCGAAAGGAAAACTGGACTGACAGGCTATGGGTTTCATATCAGATTTATAACGGGGGAAGGGGGACCTTGTACAAAGAATATCAACGGGCCGGTCTGGTGGATTGGGAGCTGATGAAGCTGTCATGCCACCGTAAGAAAATCCAGATGAAATGGGGCATCCTGGACCTCTGCACCGTCAATTACGAATATTCCAAGAAGGTGGAAAAATATGGGAATCAATACCGCAAAGGAAAAGATGGTTACTTTTATTGGTAGCTGGGGCTGGCGGAATACGGTGATTGTGCTCCTTGTGGTCAGCCTCGTAGCGATCCTGATCCTAAGTTACACCCAGAACAAGCCGGACAATTCCCAGCATATCATAGCGGACATGCGGGAGCAGTTGATGGCGCAATACGAGCAGGAGATCAAGACCCGAGATTCCAAAATCAAGGAACTGACGAACCGGCTGACCGTATCAGACCAGAAATATAAGGTCATCGTAAAGAAATTACAGGAGTTGAAAGATGAATACGCAAACGTCGCCCCGCCTCAGTCGAATTCTGAGATTCGCGCTCGCTTTTCTACTATGGGGTATCCTCCCTTGCCTTGACGGTTACGCCCAGAGGGCAGTGTGCTTTTCCGAGGACGTCGCCGGGAAGATGGTCATGGAGCTGGAGCGGACAGCGAATCTTGGGAAACAGGTGGAGCTTTCGGAACAAGGGACGGCAGAGATGCAGGCGCAACTGGATATCTTGAAAGAAACTATCCACATCCAGAAGGAACAGGTCGATGTGGCGACCGCCGCGTTGGAGGCTCAGAAGAAATTGGCCGAGGCTCAGGACGCAAACTGCCAGCAGTTGATCAAGGCGGCTAAGCCTACCTTCATGGAAAATGTTAAAAGCAACGTCCTGGCCGGTGGGGTGGGGGCTTTGCTGGCGGTTGTGGCGATACTTTTGCTTTGAACCGGATTGTTGAAAAGATGGTCACGCGCACCCAGGCGGTTTTTAGGTTCATCCGTACTTCTTTCCCGTTCAACTATTTTTTACAATGGGTATTATAGTCCGTGGACATATAGTCCGCAAATACAGCATTATTCAAATATGAAAACGCATGTACTCGAAGAGTTGGGGAACCGTATCCGTGAGAAGCGGAAAGCGCATGGATGGACGCAGGAGGAACTTGCCGCCAAGGCTGATATTGATCGCTCGTATATTGGTGGTGTCGAGCGGGGCGAACGGAATCTAACATTCACGGTGCTCTGTGAGATTTGTTCGGCACTTGGGTCCGACGTAGCTGCATTAACAAAAGGCCTCCCGGAGTTAGAGCAATGAAATGGTTACGGACTTTGGTAATTTTTGACCGTGGCGACGTCGTATCTACTACCGACTGGCGGGCGATCCATGAGAGTTATGTCCGATCAATCCAGCACATTGACTTCCCGGAAGGGGCTGGCAGCCTAACACTACGCCGCAAGGTCAAGCGCCCTGACGGTCAATGGGACCGAAATGGCGTTGTCTATCTCAAGCGTCGGTTTTTTGATCACATGGTTAACGCTGAACATTGGCGCGAGGAAGCCGGTCTTGATCTTGGCAAAAATCGCGTGCCGCCCGATTTGCTTATATTTCCAAGTATGGAACGTCACCGCGAACTGATAACGTCTGAGTTTGGCGGTTTCGATTTTGTTACATCCACTCCCGCAGGAACGTATATGGCGATTGAATGGGAGACAGGCAACATTTCCTCCTCCCATCGTAGCATGAACAAACTCGCGATTGCATTAGCGACGGCGAAGATACAAGCTGGTGTGCTCATCGTGCCCAGCCGTAGTCTCTATGAGCATTTAACAGATCGCATTGGTAACATCGGCGAACTGTCGGGGTATCTTTCCATGTGGAAAGACTTGGAAACCCGAGTGGAGCGCGGGCTTTTGGCAATCAGTATCGTGGAACATGACTATCTCACCAGTGACCCAACATTTCCACACTTGCCGACTGGCATAGACGGCCGTGCTCGTGAGGGTGGAGCTAAGAGACGCTAAACATGTCTGCTTGTTGTTGAGCGGGCATGTCGCATGTGCAGGTACCAGTAATCTCGGCAATGCGGTATTTATTTGATAGCGGATTGCCTGCCTTGCGCCGCTTTTCAATGTCGGCACCTTTAAACAAGATGTTCTTATTTGCGTGGATTTGGGAGAGATGATCCCTATCGACCTCTAACGACTCGAAGCGTTGCATTATTGCTGAACAGTCCAATTCGCATCCGACCCACCGGCGTTCTGTCAACTCGGCGGCAACATAGGTCGTGCCTGACCCACCAAATGGATCAAGAACAATGGATCCAGGATCACTTGCCATAGCAACAATGCGGTCCATAAGCTTGAGTGACAGAGCATTTGCATCGCGCTTCTTGTATTTGGCGTGTCTTACCGGCGGAATGTCGGTCCACACGTCGCACAGGTTAACGCCATTGGGGTTCATCTTGTCCTTATAACCGCCATAGTCCCTAAGCTCGCCGCCGCAGTGGCGGCAGCACGGGACTGGTAAACGATCCGGCTTGAATATCGATGGCTTAATTCCCTTCACGAAATAGAGAAGGGAGTAATGTGACGGGTAAAGGCGGCCATTTATGGGCAAGGAGTACTTGATATCAACGGCGATCCAGTGCCGGAAGGTTAGACGCTTGCCTAAAAACGCTCCCAACGGAAGGTTCCACTTCGGCAAGTTCCAGAGAAACAGCGACCCGCCTGGCTTTAAAACGCGGATCATTCCGTCAAGCCACGTCTGACACCACTCCAGATATTCGTGATTTGTCTTTGAATCATCGATATTAGAACTGTACTTCTTGCCAAGGTTAAAAGGAGGATCAGCAAATGCTAAGTCCACTGACTCGGGCTCAAGCATATCCAGGACAGTTATGCAGTCAGACTGGTAAAGACGGCCAAGGTTGGTTTGCAAAATGGGGATCATAGTCATCATTATAACAGCAACCGCCCACCGATGCAACCTTTAATCGTGGTATATTTTACCGAGTAAAGTATATTTGAACGATTACATATAAAAATGCTAACGATACAGATGAGGACGCTCAACCTTTGGATAGCTATACCGTACCAGGATCATCTCTCGTGATGCCAGCAAACGTATCAATCTGCCTCTGATTCCTTGCCTTTGAGTTTCCGTTTGGGCAGAAGGTGTTCCCCCATCTCGGTGATTCGACCCGCTACCTTCGCGATGAGATCAAGACTGACTCCTGCGGGAATCTGCCCGTTTTTGGTATAGCCGGCGAGATAGGCATCGGATGATGTTTCGAGGGCCAATCGCGCTGCGACTATGTAAGAGACTGACTCCGCCTCCACCTCAATGGCGTCGAGCGTGAGGCCGATCTCAGTGGCTTGGGTGGGGGTGCGAATCGGAATTGCGGGGGTGTCACAGGAGATTTTCTCATTGACAAACGTTGCCGTTTGTAGTACATTAGGACTATGAAAGCGCCGGATTTTGAATGGGACGACAGCAAGAACCTGGACAATATCGCAAAACACGGGGTGCCGTTTCAAAATGCGCAGCAGGCATTCCAGGATGAGCAGCGCGTTATTCTTCAAGATTCGCGTCATAGTGATAATGAACAGCGGTATTTTTGCCTTGGCAAAGTCTGCGGCGAGATCATGACCGTCCGGTTTGCATACCGAAATGGAAAGATCAGGATTTTCGGAGCGGCCTTTTGGCGGAAAGGAAAGAAGCGTTATGAAAAAGAAAATTGTATATAAGGATGAACCGTCGGATGTCGATCTGGAACATGCGGTCAGGGTGAAGGATTTTCTGCCTGGCCCGAATCACCTTGTTTTGCGGAAGGAGCGTGTCGTGGCAGTAAGGTTGGACGATTCGACGGTTTCCGAACTCAAGAAGGAAGCCGACGAGAAAGGTTTGGGTGTTTCCAGCTTGATCCGGATGTGGGTGCGGGAAAGATTGACGAAAGCACACGCCTCTTTATAATATAACCCTGATAGCATCTTTCCACTTTACAGATTGTCGATATGCCGCTTGAGGCGTGAGGGTGATGCTATCAGGAAAGAGGGAAGGGGATCTTTGTCCAGTATGCCATGTGGCTGGGGGTGAGATGCGGCGGATGGACGGCCTACCATAAAAAGAGGGTGTCCGATCCGGTTTAAGAAAGGGATTCAGCTCGCAGCTTTCGGGCATACATGGCGCTGTCTTCAATCGGGCGATCCGTCCATAAACCCACAATCTTCGATCTCAGTAGATTTTGCGCAGTAGCACCGATAGACTCCGTTATCAGAGTTTCTGTCATTACGATCATCTCGACGCGCTGTCCCTTCTTTAAGGGAAGGCCGAAAATTTTGAGTTCGCCGTCTTTTTTTACTGTTTCCAAAATTCTAAGTGCCTGCATAAAATCACCTCCTTTACGCCTTCACCGTTATACTGAACAACGCGCAAATCGCAAATGTTTTTCATGTGTGTGCCGATACGAACGTAAGACATGATCCCTATGCGATGTAGCTGGGTACAAAGCGGAGGATGGACCGCGTAACATAAAAAGAAGGTGGCCGATCCGCTGTAAAGCTGCCAACGCGACTGGTAACTGGTCACGCGCATCCGGCGGTTTTTTGGCTCATCCGGTTCTTGCGTACTCTCTGTCGTTCATCTACTTATCAATACCCCTGATTCTGCGGAGAGATCATCAATCCACCGAAATATGGGTGTCGCACCCGGTGCCCAACACATACACTCAGGCAACGGGGACATTTATTTTCCATTACAAATTCCAACCCCCATCATTCCAAATGGTGTATCAATGTAATATTTTGATTCGGGAAACACATCTATTCTACCGCTACATAGCGGACATTTAACGCGGTATCCATATTCTACGACTACAAACTCCTTGCTGCAATATGGGCAGGTAGCTCTATCTTCCTCCATCATTTTCCCTCCGCTAATTTAAGCCTGTTCAATACTTGTTTATACTAATGAATATAGTTACTTACAAAGACGAAAAATCGAAGATAACCCATTTTTATTGGATTTCCGGAGGATCAGCCTTCGGAAATCCAATGTTTTGAAAAAAGATAACCCACAAATTGGGCGATTCCGGGGGTAGGTTAACCCAAGAAATCAGCGCTTGCCACTCTTAAAAAATAAGGGATTTTTAAAATTCCTTTACTATATCAGTATTTTAGATACTTTTCTAAATATTGAACACCAGTATTGAACAGCAAACATCACATGGTACAGTTGGTTTTCATGGTAAAAACTGAATTATTGAACAGGCTCAATTTACAAAAACATTTCCCGTATCAATTTGCCACGGCGGGACTATATGAAAAATAATTTTGTGTCAAGAGGATTTTTACCACAAAATATGGGGTGCGTTGCCGATCACTGTGTGAGTGATGTATCGCGTCGGTTGTCTTTTTATTACTTCGGCAACAATATATGTCAAAGCCGTCATTCCCGCGAAAGCGGGAATCAAGAATTGGACTGGATGCCGGATCAAGTCCGGCATGATATTAGATATTTAATGGCAGGAGAAATGATTGATCCAGAAAGATGCGCTCAGCGGCGCGCAGCAGCATGTCCGTTGCATCCGGTTGTTCGGTCATTCTTCAGTCATAATGCCTTATAGGAATCTCGCCTTCGTCAATTCGCGTTGAGCGGCACTTCGGACAACGAGGGGGTGCGTCGAGGCAATAGTTCCCGCCACATATGCATGTTCCGGCAATAGCATTAATTCCTCTGTTGTATTCATCTTCGGATATCGGCTCAACTTGTACGTGGTCTTGCATGTATCTATCATGTTCTGAACTCGCAACACAATACGGCATCCCTATTCTTTTCACGTAGCGCAGGTGCAGCTCGCCAAGTTCATCAAAACCTATGCCCTTCGTCTTTCCACAATTCTCACAGCGAATGAGGTGATAGAATACCCCGCCACCGTGGAGAACTGTGAAGGAGATACGACATTCAGGGCATTTTGCTTCAAATACATCCGTCATTTCCGATTTCCATTCCTTTGAGGCCAGTTTTCTGAATGGCGGCTTGAGCAGCGAACATATCCCCGGCGCCGTCCTTTTCGATGAACCCGAAGCCTTTTATTCATTGAGCCGCGTTATCTTAACCTTCTGCCCTCGCTTGCATCCTTCATTTCCAATATTCAGCTACTTCGTGTTCTCGATTCTTTCCCTGAGAGCAATCAATAACGTCGTAAGATCATCATTTTCCAGGGACAGCAGAAAGTTCAGATCTCTGTCGGTTTGCAGCAGTTTCAGCAGTTTTTCCAGGAGTTCAGTCTTTGTCAGATCGTTCATGTTATTTCGCCAGACCCCCAAGTATCGATAAATGACCTTAATGTTGCCCAAGAACTGATTAAAAGGACGCAAGAAGCGTCAGCCTTCCGTCTTAAAGCCCTTTTCATTGAAAAGCCTCAGACAGGCATTCACGACATCGGGATCATACTGGGATCCGCGATGGGCTTTTATTTCATCAAGGGCCTGCTTTAAAGGGAGGGCATCCCGGTAAGCTCGACGAGAGGTCAATTCTTCAAGGGCATGGGCCACAGCCAGGATCCTGGCGTCGATGAGAATATCCGCCCCCTTGATCCCCCGCGGGAATCCGGATCCATCATAACACTCGCGATGTTGCAGGGCAATGTCCGCGATGGGCCAGAGAAAATTGACTTCTTTTAAAATGTCGTAACTCAACTGTGGGTACTTGCGATATAGGGTCAGTTTGGTTCCTGTCAACTGCTCGGCATCCAGAAGTATTTCGACGGACATATTCACAAGGCTGATGTCATAGACGTGGGCTGCCATCCAGAGCCCCTCCACCGAGCATTCGGGAAGTCCCATTTCCTTGGCGATGGCGTGTGCAAAATACGCGACCCGTTGGTGATGTCCGGGAGCATAGGGTCCGCGCAATTCAACCGCTCCCGAGAATGCTTTCATCATCCCCGTGTAGCACTTTGTCAAACGGTCCAGGTAGTCTTTGATTTCCTTATCTACCCTGTGCTTTTGGAGAGCCATCTCGATGGTTGCGTACAGTTCCTTCTGATTGTAAGGTTTGACCAGATAACCGAAAGGATTTGTCAGTTTTGCCCGCTCGATATATTCCTGATTTGTGTAAGCGGTCAAATAAAGCACCGGGATATTGAACTTTGACGCGATCTTTTCGGCAGCTTCAATGCCGTCCATTTTACCCTTTAAAACAATATCCATCAGGATCAGGTCGGGTCTATCCGCTTCCACCTTCCTGATGGCCTCGTCTCCCGTGGATGCCGTTTGGCAAACCGTGTACCCGAGATCTTTCAGATCCCTGCAAAGCTGATCGGCAACGACCCATTCGTCTTCCACGACCATGATCTTCTCACTGTTCATAACAACCTCCCCTCTCACAAATCATAAAGGAAATTTGATCCGGAATTCTGTTCCGTTGTCTCGCCTTACCTCAATTTGACCGTCAAGCTGATTTTTTACAAGCCCGTTCACAAGATGCAACCCCACAGTTCGGGGTTGGTGAATATCAACATCATCCGGCAGGCCCAAACCATTATCACGGACGACGATCTCTATTTCTGTGTTTTTCGTTTCGCGGATGATGATCCGTAATTCATGTGGTCCATCGCCGGGAAAGGCATGTTTAAGCGCATTGGAAATCAATTCATTCAGAATCAACCCACAGGGGATCGCCTTGTTAATATCCACATAAACATCGCCGTCGGGTTGGACGATCAGATCTATTTCCCCAGGATTGATTTTGTACGATTGAAACAAGCCCTGTGACAGGGTTCTCACATAACCGGCCAGATCGACTCTTGCGAAATCCTTTGACCCGTAGAGTTTTTCATGGATAAGTGCCATGGATCGGATTCGGCTCTGGCTCTCATTCAACCTTTCGATCAGCTCCGGATTCCCGCTTGACTTTGCCTGTAGATCGAGAAGGCCGGATATCACCTGCATGTTGTTCTTCACCCGGTGATGGACTTCGCTAAGGAGGATCTCTTTCTCCCGAAGGGATGCATGAATCCGTTCTTCCGCCTGCTTACGGTCTGTGATGTCACTCTGCGTCCCGAAGAAGCGAAGTGGCTTGCCTTCCGCGTCCCGCATTACCTCGCCCTCGCAGTGGAGCCAGCCTATTTCTCCGTTTGGCCGCACAAATCGGAAATCAACATCGTAGTGTTTGTCGTTATTCAGTGCAGCATCTACCTGCTCTTGGACGAACCCGAGGTCCTCCGGGTGGACTATACTCCGGAACTTCTCATATGTCGGCACGAACTCCTGCGGCCTGAATCCATAGATGCTATAGCACTCATCGGACCACTGTAAGTCGCCAGTCACAACGTTGAGGTCCCAAGAGCCAAGGTGGCCCACCCGCTGTGCCTCTTTCAGGCGCTCCTCGCTCTCCCGCAGCGCCACCTCCGTCCGCTTGCGGTCGGTAATGTCGGTGGCGATTTCCATACGGACAATGCGACCATCAGGCCAATAAATGGCCCTGTCCCGACAATCGTACCACCGTTTATTGACAGTGTTCTGAAATTCCCAGACAACACCCTCTGTCGGGTTCCCATCAGGCCCAATGAGCTTACTATTTGTGCAAAATTCACAGGGGCTGGCCTTGCCTGCCTGTATCGTCTGCCAACAGATTTTACCCTTTACATCACCCCATATATTTTGCCCGTATGTGTTGATGAATACGAGCTCATAGGTTTTCATATCAACAACGTAAACGAGGGCATCAAGGCCGTTTAAAACTTGCGAGAATGTCTTATTTTGGGTCCGCAGTTCCTCCTCCGCCCGTTTGCGCTCGGTAATGTCCTGGTATATTGTCTGAAAGCGCCTTCCGCCGTTCCAGAGTATTTCCTTGCGGAATACCTGGAGATGGCGGACTTCACCATTTTTCCTTACGATGCTTACTTCATATTCGGACGGGTCATACTCACCTTTCCGTCTTTTCTCCTTTCGTATCTGGAACTCGGCATAGCTCTCCGGGGTGTATCGCTTCTTTACAGGGGTTGTATTCAATTCCTCGATGCTGTCGAAGCCATAAATATCCAGCATAGCCCGGTTGGCATAAACTGTCTCACCTTCTATGGTCACGATGCGGATGCCCAGCGGGGAATCATCCAGAGAACGGTGGAAGTTCTCTTCGCTTCGGTGCAGCGCCTCCTCCGTCCGCTTGCGTTCGGTGATGTCTTTTATGGAGACGACGATGCGGGCTTCTTCTTCTTCTTCTTCTTCTTCTGCAAAAATGATTCTTGCCATGTCCAATTCAAGAACCAATTCCTCAAACTCATCAAATTTCTTCTCACCGGTTTTCATGGGTACCACCTCCCAGCACGTTTGCCACCGGTAATTCTCCAAAACAGGCTTTGAAATTCAGTAACAGTCGTTTTTCGCAATCCCGGTAATTATCCGTCGGGAAATACCTGACATTAACGCCGGATTCTCTTATGATCGGAAGCAACGCAGTATTTTTTATTTGCCCGTTTGTGTAATGCATCAGACGCCTGCGCAAACATTTGGTCGCTCCCAGATATGCGGTCATACTCTTGCCCTTCGGGTAATTAAAGCTTGCCGCAGCGCTCATTTCATAGATGCCGGGAATCTCTGGAATCCTGGCGATATTCTCTCTGTTTAGTGGAAAATAACCGCTGAATTGAGCCGTGCCTTCATATCCGCTTTTGTTTCGCTCGGCATAGTTGGGGATATGCAGCAGGCCGCGGGCATAGCATACCGTTCTGACGGAAACAGCAATCCCCTTTTGCCGTAAGC